>JGI24696J40584_12961721_pt1 | contig 274786 bp, 315 predicted proteins | sample TergutCo191P4_FD_40584 | JGI IMG/M metagenome (IMG submission 40584)
TGCTGCAAGAAGTGCAACACATACTCAAGGTTGCCATCATTGCAACCAACATCAAACTGTAAACTAAATTTTTCTTCATTGTGTTTAAATTTTTAAAATTAATATTATTTGTTAATGAATTTCGATACAAAAATAGTTTTTTATTTTTATCTAATTTTATTCTGGATGTTAAAATTTATGTAATATTTAATTATGCCAATAGTGCAAATATTCCTATTACAATTGCGATTGCTATTCCCCATGTAATTATTTGGGTAATCCATTTACACGCTTTATCAGAGGCAAATCCCCAAATTCCTAATACACCCAGAATAATCCCTAAAAATATCATACCACAGAAAAAGAGGATTATTCCACCAATTATTAATACAACCAGTAAGAATACATCCCACATGTCTTCTAAACTATCCCAACCTTCCTTTGAGTTGTTTACTACTACGTCCCCAAAACGGAACCAATCTTTTCCACTTCCACCAAAAACCATGTCTGGTAAATTATTCTTGCTCATAGTCATTTATTTTTATTTGTTTATAAATCATTTTATCTGATACAAAAATACAGATAAAATTAGATAAGATAAAGTTTCTGGATGTTAAAATATTTTTTTTTTGTATTTATCATATATTGAAATATCATTTTATTATATGACATTTGACGAATTACTTGATAAATTAACACCAGAAATAGAACTTTTAATTGATCAATCAAGAATACAAAACGAAATTCTTGTTGATCTTAATGCAGCCACCACTGAATTATTAGAAAAATATAAAGAAAGTGATGGGTTGATTGAACAAATTACTCTTTTGAAAGATAAATTAGTTGAAACAACTCAAAGTTTAACTGACTTAAATACCCCAATTACAAGTTTTTCCGATGCTTTAAAACAGGGGAAAACAGACATGGATGATTCTATGAGTAAATTAACATCCATGACTAAAAGTACAACCCAAAATTTTGGAAAATTTATTGGCGTTGCTGTTGCTGGTACAAATAAATTCAAAGAGTTAGCAACAGCAGCTGGAAAAGCTGGTACTGCACAAGATGATGCTGCTAAATCACTTAAAAAAGTGGGAGATGCTTCTGATAATTTAAAAGGTCGTCTTGATAGTAATCCTGGTGGTACAGGTGGTACTGGTAGTGGTAGACCAGGTTCTTCTGGTGCAGCCAAAGGTGGTAAATTACAAAAAATTGGTCAAATTGCAATAGATGTTGTTAAAGGCGGATGGGAACAAATGACAAAACTTGAAGAAGCATTTAGACCATTGAATAGACAAATGGGATTGAGTGCTGAAAATCAAGTTAAGTTTATGGGGGCAATGAATAAAGTTGCCATTGATACAACAAGAAAATTTGGTATAGCAGCAAAAGATCTTGGTGAAATTCAAGGTAAATTATTTGCTGAAACTGGTAGGATACAAGTAATGTCAGCAAAACAAGCTGAAAAAGTTGCTGGAATTGCCAAAGTAATGGGTAATCAAGCTGGCGCACAATTTGTTGCAGATATGGATAAAATTGGAGTATCCACAGATAAGGCAGCAAAAAGTTGGAGCGAGATAAGGTCTATTGCTGGTAAAGCTGGCGTTGATATGGTTAAAGCAACCAGTCTAGTTCAATCAAATATACAAAAAGCACAATCATACGCATTTAAAGATGGTGTTAATTCGTTAGCACAAATGGCAACAAAATCTTTGCAAATGAGAATGAATATGGAACAAGTATTCAAATTTTCAGAAGCAAACAGAAGTGTTGAGGGGGCTGTTACACAGGCTGCTCAAACACAAGTATTGGGAGGCGCATTTTCATCTTTTGCTAATCCATTAGAAAATTTATATAATTCTTTGTATGATCAAGAAGCATCACAAGATAGATTATTAGGTCTTGGGTCGGATGTGATGACATTTGATAAAAAGTCAGGAACAATGAAATATAAATCTGCTGCTGATCAATTAAGAGCTGAAGCATTTGCTAAAAGTTCAGGGTTAGATATTGGTGAACTTCAAAGTGGTTGGACAAGAGCAGGAATAGGTCAACAAATAGATAAAGAATTGGGGACTCAATTTGGTGTTGGATTAGATAAAGATCAAAGAGATTTGGCAAAATCACAAGCTAGTTGGAATGAAGATATGAAGGCTTGGACTGTATCTGTTAGAGAAAAGGATAGTGAGGGGAATTATACTTATAAAGATAAAGAATTAGATCAATTAACATCACAAGACCTTGCATCAATACAGGCTGACGATAGTCAAAATATAGATGAAATTGCGAGAACAACAATGACCATTAAAGATAAACTTGTTGCGATTCTTGATGCTGCAAAAACTGCATTTGGTGGGTGGGTTTTTAAAAATCTAGGCCCATTTCTTGCAGATATGGTTGAAAAAATAGGTGGCTTTTTTGGGGGATTATCAACTGGAATGAAAGCACTTGTTGGGGGTGCTGCTGTTGCTGCTGGACCCATTGGAAGTTTAGCATTAGGCGGTGTAAAAAAACTAGGTAAAAATGCCTTAGGCGCATTTGGAAAAGTCGCAAAATTAGCAAAAGTTGACAAAGTAGCTGGATTAGGTAGAGGAACAATAATGAAAAATGCTGGTAAAAATATGTTGAAATTAGGTAAAGGTAGTGGTATTGCAGCTGGTCTTATTTCAGCAGGAGTTGAAGGTTTTGATCAATGGCAAGCTGGTAACTTTAAGAAAAGTAGTGGAAATCAAGGAAAAGCAATTGGTTCAACTGCTGGCGCTGGTGTTGGTGGCGGTCTTGGCGCATGGGGTGGAGCTGCTGCTGGAGCAGCAATTGGTAGTGTTGTACCTGGCATTGGAACTGCAATTGGAGGCGTTTTAGGTGCTATTGTTGGTGGTCTTGCTGGAAGTAAATTTGGTAAAAACATTGGTAATGCCATTGGTAAATACTTTGATGAAGGTGGGGGAAAAGCAATTAAAGAAGCATCAAAAAAAGTTTGGGGTGCTGTTTCTTCAACTGCATCAAATGTTTGGGGGGCAATGAAAGAAAAGGGTGGTCAAATTGGATCAGCTGTTGGAAAAATATGGGATAATTTAAGTGTTAAAGGTAAACAACTTGGCGGTGGATTTTCAGCATTATTTAAAGGCGATTTCAAGGGTGCTGCTACCAATTTTACATTATTAACAAAAAATGTAATTGGGGATGTAGTTAATATTAGTAAAAAATTTGGTGAAATTGGAAAAGAATTTGGTGGATGGATTTCAGATGCTTTTGGAAAAATAACAAGTAAAGAATGGTGGGGTGAAAAGTTGAGTAATATATGGGAAAGTATTACTGGGTTCTTCGGACCTATTGGAGATTTTTTCAAAGAAAAGTTTGGTGCAATTGGTGATTGGTTCACGGAGAAATTTGGTGCAATTGGTGATTGGTTCACAACTGCTTTTTCAAATATAACATCAGCTGAATGGTGGGGTGAACGAATTTCAAATATAAAAGATGCTATTATAGGCAAATTTACATCAATTGTTGATTGGGTTAGTGAAAATTTAAGTCCAAGTGCAATATTTAATAAGGCTAAAAATGCTGTTGTTGGAGTTGCTAACAAGGTAATTGGTAAAGGTAAAGAAATACTCTCTGATGTACAAAGTGGTGTTTCAGAAGCACAAACTATGGATGCTAAAACTGATTATGTTAGCGATATGATTAAAACCCCACAGGGAAAAATAATGACAGATCCAAATGATGTTATTATGGCTGTTAAACCTGGTGGTTCACTTTCAACTTTCTTTTCAAATAGTGTTTTACCAAATCCATCTGTTGGTGGTGGAGGATCGGGTGGTAACATTCAAATACCCCCAATAACAATTAACATATCAGGTTCACTAAGATTAGATGGTGCAAGTGAAACAATAAATCTTAATTCACTGGCAACCAACCGACAATTTGTTGGGGCAATAACACAAGCTGTTGCTGATGGTATCAATAGAAATATGAACAGTGGAAGAATGAATAACAGTCAAGGACAATCATTTGGAAATTTCAATCGTGGAATGTTTTAATATAAAATAATATGACAGAATCAGAAAAATCAGAAATTATAAACAAAACACTTAAACATGAGGGTGGTTTTGGAATAGATAATAATGGTGCGTGGGTTTATTGTGGAATAAATTCAAATTCAAATCCAACTTGGCCAGGTTGGGATAGAGTTTCACAATTAGTTAATCACTCAAAATTCAATCATTTCTCACCAAAATCAGAAGGCGTTTATAATAAAATTTGGGATGATCCAAGATTAAAACAACAAGTATCCGATTTAGCATCAGGTAGTTATTATTGGAATGGTAATAGTTTTGAAGATTACAACGATAAACGTGTTGCATCTAACTTGTTTGATCAGAGATATGCTGGTGGTATGGAAACAGTTATGAATTGTGCATTTGGTACAACTAATAAAAAACAGGCTGCCCAAGTTGCAAACAGTATGGGCGAAAGAGCATTGCCGAAAGTTATTGAATGTAGAGAACAATATGTAAATAGTATAAACTTTGGGCAACAAACGCCTGATGGAGATCCGCCTGGTTGTTCACAGCCTGGTAGTGGTTGTAAATGTAAAACACGAACAAATAGTAGTGGTAAGACCTACACAGAATATGGGTGGAACTTTTACAGAAAAGCCCACTTAAAAAGAATTAAAGATCACAATGCTGATTGGATGGCTGGCGGATCATCTTCATATTATCCAAATACAGGAAATAATAATGAAGAATTTCACAGTAATACTATTGTGGTTGATAAATTCCTAGACCCAAGAGAAGGAAATTGGTTTTTAGAACATTTAGGAAAAGAAGATTCTATATTTGATGCAAATTAAAGAATTATTTCTTTAAACTATCTATATAATCTTTATAAATATAATCAATATAAGAGTTTCCCCCAAGACTTTTATATTTATCATATAATTCACTGATTTGTTTTATATCAGCAACATCATGAATCATTTGAAGAATTTCTAATCTTATTGTAGATTTTTGTAATTCATTAAATGAATAATCACCATCTATAAGTCTATCTTCTATGTGATGAAGTGTTGATTGAATGTTTTCAAAATTATCCTTTATAACTCCAATATCAGATTTTATAATTTCAATATTTTCTGAATTAACATGTGATAAATTGATTGCAGCAGAAGCATAACATGCTGGGGATGTTGAATCAATTTGTTTAAACAAAGTGTCTGCAATTTTCTTTCTAATTTTTTTACTGATTCCAATAATAATACCTGAAATAACAGTTAAGGATACAATAATATCCAATATTACTTTGTAGTTTGTTAAATCCATCATACTTTAATATTTTTTTTTAAAAATAAATAGAATAGTTAAAAAAAAATGAACTACTTATATGATGAGGTTTCCCCCTATGTTTTAAAATTATTTGAATAAAATAAACAATTCCCAATGATTAAGACATCATCAGGAATTGTTTTCTCATATCAATAAGAATATCATTAAAGAAGTCAATATCAACTTGATCTGGTAATGAACAGGTATTGATATTTTGTTCAATATAAGATTTCTTTTCTTCAGCAATCTTCATTATTTTGTCATAATCCCATTCACCTTTTTTTACGGATAAGATGAAATCTCTGTCAATATCAGTTCTATCAATGAGGAAACCTTTACCATTAACAAGTTCTTCACCCATTGTTAAAAGCCGAATACAATGTGAAATGTTTTTGACATCATAATTTCGTTGGCTTTCAATATTGATTTTAAATCTTTCAGGATTTCTTTTTTTCTTCCAGTCTTGGTAATTTTTATAATCAACACAAAATTTTGAGTATCCTGATTTGTTATATGTCATATAACAAATTGGTAAAATCTCTTTTTCAACAGAGGATAATCTCACTTCATTACTATCATCACCAACAATACCACGATAATTAGTTTCATTGATTGTATTAATAACTATGTTTAATGGTTCTAAATTTAAGAAAGAACATGCCATTCGATAAGAATTATTAATTAATTTTAATAAAATATATTCTTCTTCATCTGTGTTAATTTCAAAAAACTTTTCATTGTAATGTTTTTTGAAATCATAATATAAACCATAAACATCGTGCATATGTGGAATATTTACCAACCCACAGTATTCTTGATATAAACTATTTTGTTTAAGATAATCTTTAATGGGTATTGAACCCTGTTCTTTGAATGTATAACAAAAGTCAAGAACATCTTTCTTTTCTTCAATTGGATTAACAATTGCTTTATTTAACCCACGTGCCTTTTGAATTTGAGAATGGGCATATTGGGTTAATATCTTTGCTAATTCTTTTGTCAAAAATTTATTTCCATTTTCAAAAATAGGGGTTAAAATTTTGTGAGGCTTGGTTAACATTTTATCCTTCGGAACAAAAACACCCTCGATCATATTTGGATTTCCTTTAATAAGGAGTTCAACCCATCTACCAAGTTCGTAAAACACAACATCATTACCATCAACATTCATTTGTTCTTGATAATTTTGTCTTAATCCAAGAATATCATTGATATTTTGGACAAAAACACCAGATTTATCAAGATCACTATTTTCTGTTGCTAATCCATACAGTTGTGAACCACGAATATATTCATAAATTATATTTTGCATAATTAAACTATTTCACTTACTATTTGTTTAAATAATTCTGGATTATTACGGCAATCAATACGACCACCAATAACATGTTCATGTGATGTATATTCAGTTAGAAACATATTGTTAAATGTGCCATATGCACCACACTTACTTGTAAATAAATTATCACCTTTGTTATCATAAACTGGAGATAATCTGTAACCATTTTGTTCTAACCATTCAATCATTTCGGTAGTATTCTCAATGATTGCTGCTTGTTTGTAAAGATATTCCATTTTTTTAATTATATAAATTTATTACAAAAGTATTAAATCTTATATAATATTTAATGTACTGGATGTTAAAATGGGATATTTTTTTCTAATTGTTTTTTAAATTCTTCGATGGTTTCAATACCAAAGTTTTTTCGTTCTTGGTCTGTTAAATCTCTTATATCCCCACAAACTTTACATTCCATTTTTGAAAAACATCTTGGTTGAGTAGATGTTAGATAATATTCATGTAAACCATCTTCATTTAAACAGTCTGCTTTTTCAACATTATAATCAAAACTTATTTGTGTTGTATATACAAACATTTTTTCACATCCACAACATTGTTGTGAATATATTTCATCTTCTTCATAACCATAACCATCATCATGGTTTATGTATTGTTCTTTTCCGCAATAGGGGCAATTTATACTCATTTTCTATATGTTATATCAAAGTTATATAATTTACATATCTGGTACAATATGTTATCTTCATCTGGATATTTTTCAAATTCATTGTAATTCATAGTTAATTCTTCACCAATTTCAATATCTTTTATTGCAAAATCCCCAATTGGATCAACACCAATGTTTGGATTATATGAATGATTGATATATCTACCGCCATCCATTGGCATAATATATAAACCTGAAAATATATCTTTATATGCGTGTTCAACTATGTCAAGTTGAATTTGTTCTGGTGCATATAATATTGCTTCTTCATCTAATATTTGGTCCAATCCATGAATAAATCTTGCAACCATAGTCCCATTTGGTATAAATTCATCAGCATATACACCAAGACCATAAGCATTTTATTTTACCTTATGTTTAATTAATAACATTTAGTTGTCTCCTTCTCTAACTGTAATTATTTTTGTATCATCATTAATAACATCAATAAACTCATCAAGAATTTTGAGTTGTTCGGGTAATTCTACATTACTATATATTAATTTTTCCATATCTATGTCAAGTTTACCCCTATCTTCGTCACAACTTAAACGATAATTACCATCATTTTTTATGATAGTATATCCCAATATTTCTTTTACATAATCTGTAAAATATTTTTTATGGACTTCATCTATAGCCCAAGATTCTTCATTTAGATACAAAAATAATAATGCAGCCTTTTCATGTCTTGTAAAAGCGTTCCAAACAGTTCCATTACTATAATCATTATATTCGCCTCCTGTATAAGGATCGCTTGTATATCCTTCACCTTTATGGTAAAACTTATCTAAATCCAATACATTGTTATTATATATCTCTTTATCAGATACAGATTTACTTTTAACTGTTAATGTATGGACACTACTTGAATTGGTTTCAAAAACACATTCTCTAATTTTTATCATAATCAATATTATTTATTGTTGTAAATATATTTAATTTTTTATTCAAAGTAAAATGCAAGATTATAAAATAAATCAAAAGGTACAATTTGAATATGCTTTAAGAGATACAGGTGAAATTGTTAAAGGATATGGTTTGGTAACATTTGTAACAAAATTTTTTAGAGAGGATTATGTAGATAAATTATCAACATTTTATTTTGTTAAAATTGATTATGCTGAAAATGCCCCACCAAATCAAACAATATTATTTTTACATGAGGATTTGGTAAGACCATTTCGTGTATCATAAGATTATTTTTTTTGCTCATCAATAATAACAGTATCAATTGTTAGTAATTTCCGAACAAGTGTATTCCAAACATATTCTGAATAAGTATCATTAAATAATTGAAAATAAATTAAACAATCTTTTTGTTGACTTATGCGGTGGATTCGATCAAAGAACTGACTATTATTACCTGGAACCCAATCATAATTATTAAAGATGCAAACATTGGCAGATGTTAATGTTAATCCAACACCAGCTGCTTGTATATTTCCAATGAAAATTTTTCTATCATTATCCCTTGTAAATAACTCAACAGATTTATCTTTTTCTTTTTGGGACATTTTACCATTGTAAATAACACACTTATCACCAAAATGTTTTTGTAGTTCATACAATTCACTATCATAACAACATGCAATAATAATTTTACATTCTGGATCATTTTCCCAACACTCATTACACAATTCAATTGTTCTTGAAATCATAGTATTTGATAACCATTGACGTAAGAGTGTTCCCTCAACTAATTGTCTGTTTCTATCATCCAATGTATTAACATCAACATCATCTAATTCAGCCTTTTTATCTTGGTATTCATTCCAAACATTATTATAATCTAATCTTTCTTTTGGTGTTAAATCATAATACAACTCTTTTATAATCTTATCAGGTAAATCTTTTAATTCAGATTTCAAACGTCTTAAATAAATGTTTTTAATTCGTTCCTGTAATTCTTCGATATGAGTATCATCTTTTGGTATAAGAACTTCACGACCTGTTTTAAGTTTCATTCTTTTAGCACCACAATATCGTATCATAAAATAATCATAATCTGATACAATTTCTGAATCTATAAGTGATAAAATATTATATAAGTTTTTTGTGTTATTTGAAATTGGTGTGCCAGTCAGCATATAGATATTATCTATTCCAGATTTTTGAAAAAAGTCATTGATTGCTTTATATCTATTTGATGTTCTATTAGATAATTTATGTGCTTCATCCATTATAACTAAATCAAATTCAGCTAATATCAAGGGATTTTTACTATTTAATTCAGCAATTAATTGTTTATTATTAGAACGAACCTTTTTAATTTTACCAGAAAATTCATCAACAACTTCCCTATATGCAACTTCATGGGCATGTTTATCAAATATATCATAATTTATTATGGTATATTTTTTAGACATATCCCATTTATCTCTATCAGTTCCTTGTATAATAGAAACAGAATCTTCCCCAAAAAATGATATTTCTTTTTTCCATGTTGTTTTAAGAGATGCAGGACAAATGATTAATATTTTTTGAAATAAACCACAATAACTTGATGTTAATGAACTTACACTTTTCCCCAACCCCATGTCATCTGCAAGAATACACTTTTTAGAAGCAAGTAAAAATCGTGCTGCATCACCTTGATGTTCTTTTAATTTTCTTCCACTTTTTTCCAATAAACGATTAATATTATCTATATCTAATGGGTAATTTTGCCAATTAATATCAATAAGTGGTGTTAATAATGCTTTTTTTGGAATAAACAAACTAATCCAATCTATTTGATTTTTTGAATGTTTACACCAAACATGATATATAGAAGATGTTTCACCAGCAAGAGTAAACACATGTAATTTTTCTGGGATAAATTGAAGCTGAAATTGTTTCTGTAATTTTGTTCCATAAAAATCCGCAATTCTAACAATTTTATCAACAAGTATTGGTTCATTTCTCATGTGATTCATGAGAACATATTCACAGTCCAAATCCTTTAATTTATTTTTTCTTTGTAACCTTAATATTTCCGAATTTCGACCATTATATGTTTTTAGAATTTCTTCTGTTTCCTTGAACTTCTTTTGTGTTATCTTCATACTTTATCCCCCATAATATATCATTTGATTTTTTTTCCAATTAAAGGCTTTATAGATTCTAACTAATTCAAATATCGCATATTCATATTTCCAACTCATTGTAATTTCAGGGTTAGTTTCATCTAAATCATATGGTTTATAATTCCATTCATTTATCATTTCATGAAAATGGTTAATCATACAACCTAATGCGTTAGATTCATTTCTTGTTATTTTTGAAAAATCAAAAGAATACATTCTATCAAAATCAGAGTTGTAATCAGTATAAGAAATCGTTTTACTTTTTACAAATTCACTATCAACATCTTTTATGAATGGTTGAAATATAGTATTATAATACTTTTTAACTTTTTGTGTATAGTGATCAATAATATACAAAAGAAAATCCTTTGTTACAACATACAATTCAATATCATCACCCACATATGCTTTTTGCATATCTTTATTTTTAAAAAAAGGTTTGATTGATTTTTTCGGAGGATCAAATTCAGTATATTTTCCAAATTCATGTAAACGTGTACATAGATCACTAATATCGAAATCACCAACACATTCAACATTAAATTCTTCTATAAATTCATCAATAGTTAAATCATATATCCATTTGTATTGTGCTTTTGAAATATATGATATTCCTGTTCTGTATCCCATATAAATATAATTTTGATTACATTCAAATATAATCATTTTAATTGAATACTTCAAAAAATACATTGATTTGTATTTATTTTATATTATTCATTTCAAATGGTATTAAAGGAAAGTTTGATAAAAAAGATAATTCGAGAAATAATTGAAGATTTTATGGATGAAGCAAATTATCCATCAAATTTCAACATGGAAGAATTTAAAAATTTGAAAAGTTTTGCTGCCAGATTGAGATATTGTAAAGAAAACTTACAACCAATTGCATCTGGTAGCGGTAGATATGTTTTTGGTATTGATGCTGATACTGTGTTAAAACTAGCAAAAAATAAAAAAGGTGTTGCACAAAATGAAACTGAATATAAATTTGCCAATGATTCTTACATAACAATAGTTGCAGAAGTATTTGATGTTGATGAAAACTTTTTATGGATTGAAATGGAAAGATTGAATAAATGTACATGGAAAAAATTTGAAAATATTACTGGTATTGATAGTTCAGATTTCAATTTAGCATTAATATATTATTATTATAAACATTTATCTAGAAATAATTATTTTAATCAAAAACCTGATACATATGATGAAATTGTTGAAAACGAATTTTTCCAAGATGTGGTTGATTTGATGGCAAATTATGATATGCCACCTGGTGATTTGACTAAATTATCAAGTTGGGGTATAACAAAAACTGGTGAAATAAAATTAATTGATGCTGGATTAAGTCAGCAAGTATATGATACTTATTATAAATAAAGGTTATGATTACACAAGAACAGGAAGAAATTTTTGAATGGATTAGAATGTCATTAGGTGCGCCAATTGTACCAGTCCAATTAACAGATGACCAATTATGTTCATTAATGGTATTTGTTGTAAAAGAATATCAAAAACATATGCAACAATTTTTAATTTTGCAAAATTGGACCCAGTTGTATGGAAAACAATTAGTTAATCTGAATGAAATGGCATGGTCTATTACTATGAGGAACTTTGATTATACAAAACAATTTTCTTATTTCTTTTCAAAAGAGGTTGGCTTACAACAACAAGGACCATGGGAATTGAAAAAAGATTATGTAATAATTGAAAGGGGAAAACAAAATTATATTGTACCAGCTGGTAGAACAATTAATTCTGTCTTATTTGTAACACCCAATACAACAGATCCAGCACTATGGGCTGGTATGGGTGGTTTCGGTGGTGCGCAATTAGGATTTGGTTCGACTGGAACAGCTGGTGGAATGATGGGTTGGGGCGGTGGTGCTTTTGGTTCTGCTTTTGGTGGAATGTATGTTATGCCAGCCTATGATGTCAGTTTGTTGTCTGCTGATTTGAACTATAAGCAAAAATTACTTGGTGGTGAATTAGTGTACAAAGTAACAGCTGGACCAGAGGGTACACATATTATACATTTATTAAGTACACCAGGTTCAAAATTCAGTTTTAATCATTCAGGAAACACCAATGGAATTTTCGGGGGGGTTGGTTGTGCTGTATGGTACACATACTATGATACGGTTCAAGGTGGTTCTGATGCTTGTGCTAAAAAAAATACAGATGTTCTTTTAACACCCGATCAATTTCCAATATCAGTACAGGCTTTTGAATTTATGAATCAACAAGCCAAACAAACAATACAAAATTTATTGTTAGCAAAGGCTAAAATGACTTTGGGATATATTCGTGGTTATGCTTCGGGCGAAGTACAAATTCCAAGTGCTACTATGAAACTTGATTATAATATGTTAATACAAGATGGTAGAGATGAATGGAAATATGAATTAGATATTTTCACAAAATGGTTGGATATGCTTAGACCACATAATCAGTTACAATTCCAGAGAGATATGATTAGTTCAATGTATGATATTTTAGCTGCAATTCCAAATAAAATTTATGTATATTAAAAAAAATATATTAGATAGTATTTATTTACAAAATAAGATAGTAAAAAATTAAAAAATAATATTATGCCAGTATTACCTAATGGACAAACTTGCTTGGAGAATATTGGTCTGCAAATGAGACCTGTTCTTTTGGCTAAAAACCCATACCAAAGTTCATTTTATTCAAAAAATGAATTAACTGAATATTCTGTACGTCACCCTAACGCATTATGGGATCCGCTTGATGGACGTGGGTTTGGAACTGGTCATGGTGGTCATACCCACTATACACCAGATTGTAACAAAGCTGTTATGATTGGGGAACATATGCAATCTCCAATTGATTATAGTAACTTCGATACATACAACGGTGGAGATTGTATTGCAGTAAATGGAAAACCAGGATTATCATTTTCTGGTAGAGGAGGGAACACAGGTATTAACAATTATTCTTACTATGGAATACATTATGGCCAGGAATATGTAAATACCAGTCAAAACGTTGAAGATGGACAATTCGTTGTTGGATATAATAACAAAACAGAAATTATTTGCAATCCCGCATAATTAATTGGAAATTAAATCTACGATTATTTATATTAAAAAATAAACTTAAAAATATTATAAAGATATGTCAGACTTGCTTATAAAAATGCCATTAGTATACGAACCATTAAGGAAAAACCGTTTTCTATTCAGATTTCCTAGTGATTTGGGGGTACAAGAATGGTGGGTAGCGACTGGTTCAAGACCTGTCATTAATCAAACCGAAACAGAAATTCCATTTTTAAATACATCAACATGGGTTGTTGGTAGATATATTTGGGATGCAACACAATTAGTTATGAGGGACCCAATTGGTCCATCAGCATCACAAGCTATGATGGAATGGGTACGTTTACATTCGGAATCTGTTACTGGTCGTCAAGGTTACGCTGCTGGTTACAAACGAAACGTTGAGTTAGAAATGCTTGATCCAACAGGTGTTGTTGTGTCAAAATGGATTCTTGTTAACACAATGCTTTCTCAACAAGCATCATTTGGAGATTTGGATTATAACAGTTCAGACCTTGCAACAATTACAGTAAATTTACGTTTTGATTATGCTGTACTTGCATATTAATTCATCAAACTATTTATATACATAAAATACTTAAAAGATATGAAACTTACAGAGCAACAATTAAGAGAATATGTTAGAAACGCTGTTGTAGAAAGTTTGAATGAGGCAGCACTTGATGAAGGATGGTTGGATAACATAAGAGCAGCTGGTGATATTGCTGGTGCTGGTTTAAGAAATGTGGGGAATAGAATAAAACAGGGTGTTCAAGATTTCCAACAACAAAGTAAAGCAAGGGGTGATATTTATCAACAACAAAGAGATGTTAAAAATTTCAATAAAAAACTTACAAATGCACAAGGTAAGGCAACTGAAATAGTTGATAATAAAATTATGCCAATTTTGAATGGTATACCAGGTTATAGACAGTCAATACCACATATTGGTAAAATAAGAAATGCTTTAGTTAATTTAATTATGAAAGGATTTCCAGCTCAACAAGTAGCACCACAACAGCAACCATTAGGTGGTAATCAACAACCTCAACAACAATATGGGCAAACAGCTTAAGTTTTTATTAAACTTAAAAAAATATTAAAAAAACATGTAGTTTCAATATTACATGTTTTTTTTTATTCTTTAATAATCTTATTTAAAAGAGGAATTAATGTTTTATCATCCCTTAACAATAAAATAATATCTTTTGGGATAAAATCTGTATTATAAAAAATTTGATTATTTGGGTTTTTATAAAACAGACTTAATAATTTATCTCCGGTGATTCCAATATATTCTGTATCATCTATATTAATCCCATAAACTATGTTTTGATGATATATATAGATAAATGAATTATTTGCTACATAGATATAAGTTTTTTCATTTGATTTAATAATGTTCAATAAATTGGACAAATCTCTATATTTTGTTTGAAATATATTACAAAATTGATATTCATATTGAGATTTAAGGTTATCAAAAATATGAATATAAAATTTAATAATATCTTTTTCAAATTCATCTCTTTTTTCGGTTCTTGAAAATGTCCAATGGGTTAGATTAGATAAGTTTTTATTCAATATTGATAATGCCGAAAAGGATGGGAATAAACTTTTCGTAAATTCCCACCCGATGATCAATGTTGGTCTTTTTGGTATTCCTTTATAAGAATTGAAATATTCTATAAAATCAACCTTTTTTAAAAACTTCTCATTCGGCTTTTCGATTACTATATTTGCAATTTTCACAATTTACGCTGCAAGTGCATAGATACTATCGTGTGTCTTTTGCATTTTTTTGTACACATCCCCATCCATAATGGCGTTAAACTTATATTCATCACCTTTGTTGTAACTTCTGTGGTTTTGGAAGTATGTACTCATTCCATTGAGTACCCAAAGTGCGCTTCCCCTCCATCTTTCCTGACCAATCCCATTATCCAATGTATTCAATACATTTTCAATTGTGTTTCTTGATCTGGTAGAGATGTCAATGTGATTAAAATTGTAGTTTTCAAGTTGTAATTCTCTTACTTGGGATTGTTCAAGGAATACATCAGCAACAATTTTCTTAACGATATTGTCATCAACCTTTACATCAGCAAATCTGTTTAAAGTATCCTGTAAATTCTGAACATAAATTTTATGCCCCCTTAAAATACTCAAAGCCATTTCTAGGTTTTCCTTTTGTTTCAGATTTACTTTTGAGTGAACGTTTTTGGTGTGTTTGAAGTACACCCGATTTTTACCCTCATGTAATGCCATGTTGAGAGTGTTATTACAAACTACACGTGTGGTACAGAATTGAGCGATTACTGCGCCAGTTCCATCATGGCTGTTAGTGAAAAGAATGTAATCTTCAATCACATCATCACTGTCTTTGATTTTGAATGGTTCGTTAAACCTTGCGGTTACAAACATTCTTTCGCCACCCCCAAGTACACCAGCTGTTTCAATAAAGGGGGCATCAAACTGTCCCGACACTCCGCTTAGAATGTCTTGTACAAACTCAAAGCCTTGCAAGTTTTGTACAACTTCATAACCACTTCCAACAACACCTAAAATGTTGTCTAAATCACGTCTAACTGTACATTGATGACTTTTGATTATATCCTTTTGATTGAAAATTCTATCAAGAGGTAAACCCATTTTGATTTTTTCCAAATCTTCAGATGTGATGCGTATAAGCGCATCTTTTTCTACTTGATAATCAGCTCTACAAGCTGTTATCGCTTCATGAATGGTAATTCTGGGATCATCAAATATAATTCCCAGTCCATGCCAAGGCTTATTTATTCTACCACCTGCTGTTACAAAACTACCTTTGTCGTCTCTCATTTCAATTTCGTGTGCCATATCTCTAAATTTTAAAAATTAATAATTTTGTTTAATATTATACCACAAAGATACGAATAAAATTACATAAGATTTAATTCTGGATGTTAAAAAAAATCCAGAAAAACTTTTTTTGTGAGTTTTCTGGATTTTCAGTTTATGAAAAACTTGAATGTTAGAAAGGCAAGTTATCAGCATTACTTCCACCCGAATAATACTGTTGATTATTTGGCTGCTGTCCTTGTTGTGGAGTAGCCTGATATTGCGGTTGTCCTTGTGGTTGTGGCTGATACTGTGGTTGCTGGTTTCCACCCCTTTGTTGTGTCCCACCTTGTGGTGGGACTTGTTGGTATTGTTGAGGAGGCGGAGCTTGTTGATACTGCGGTTGTCCTTGTGGTGGAGCCTGATACTGCGGTTGAGGTGCTTGTTGCCATGTCTGTTGTTGATTCGGATTATAACCTTGTGCTTGTTCGTTGTAAGTATTTTGCTTTCCATTTCCATTAGGATTGCTACCAGTTAAGGTTAACTCCCCACCATCTGCTGAATTAACAACAACTTCGGCGACTCTTACTTTTTCCCCATTATCTCTATCCCATTCTCTATATGTAAGTTCCCCCTTAATGGCAATTTGAGAACCTTTACTAACATATTCCTTTGCGACTTTTACAACAGAACCTCTGATAACAATCTGATGCCAAGATGTTTTTTCGGGAATTGTGCGACCATCTTGTGTTGTAAATCCTCTCTTTTTGGTGGCAAGACTAAATGTAACAATTTCGCCACCATTATCAAATGTTGTAACTTTTGGGTCTTGCCCAACATGACCAATTAAAATAACTGTATTCATAAAAAATATTTGTTAAAAAGTTAAATATATAATTAATTGTTTTAAATATATGTATTAAATAATTATTCAGCAAATCTTAATGGTTCTAAAAACTTTGCTAATTGATTTTCATAATAAAATACCAAATCTTTTTCAGTAAGTTCTTGACCAATTAATAATTTATATACCTGTGAATAATAAGTTGTCGGACAACTTTTTATTTTAATTTTCCCATTTTCTGAATAAGGTACTTCACTTTTGATATAAACAACAAGTTTTCCATCATTTGAATTAATAAATTTATGAGTACCCAATACAAATAATTCAAAGTTAAGAGAACGATCTGGATGAAATTCATTACTTATTTGGTTCATTTGCATCTCTATTTCAGCAATAAGCATCTCTCTACTATATCCATTTTTATTATCCAAAATAACTTCATAAATTAATTCATCAGTATTATAGGAATATGGTTTGAAACATGTTATTTCATTGGTTTCCATAATATGTTTAATATGCCTATAAGTAAATTGCATAATATATTTTTGAATTGTAATATTTCTTGACATATTCAATTTACCAAATATAATTTGTCTTGTATATTTACTTTTTTGAAAGTATTTAACTAATCTATGATTTGCGCCCAGCATTTCGATAATAAAATCATCATAAGTGTTGCAATTGCGAACAATATTTTTATCATGATATTTTAATGTATTGAAGTTTGCTTGTTTCATATCAACAGATAAAAACAACTTTTCATCATTTGGTTCCAAATAGATTGATGTTTTGGGAAGTTTCTTAAATTCTTCATCAGTAATAGCATATGCCGACATCTCACAAACATTGTATTTCTTGTAAGCATCTGAATTTTCAATACTTGTAATGATATGATCCCTTGACTTATAATAATCTTCCAAGAAAAGACCTGGTTTACCATTATAATGCAACTTTATCATCTCATTTAACTCATTCCATTTAGTTTCTGAACCAAGATGATTTTCATACAATGATAAAAAATATTCAAAATACTCATCTTTGAGTACCTGAATAGGTAAAGCATAATCATCAACAAAACGTTGTTTAAGTTCTCTCATTTTTTTTTTTAATTTTATATTTGTTACTTACTTGTTGCCTGTTCTGTTCCAAAATATGCTTTCAGAAATACATCTTTAAATTCAGATTTATCAATATTTTCTTTTAACAAATAAATTGGCGTAAATAAAACATATTCTGTACTTTTATTAAATTCTTCTTCCAATTTTTCTCGTAAAACTTCATGTCCTGGTCTTAATGTTTTTGGATCAAGGGTTTCGATTGCTTCATTTATAACAAAACTTTGTACTCTCTTATAATCTTCTTCACTAAGTTTATCTATTAATGGTATAAAACTACCAACACATGTTTCAAAAGATAATTCAACCCCAACTTCAATACCTCTTTTTAATATTAAGTAAATATAATAATAATCTTCATCACTTGTACATGCTGCAATAAGAAATTTTATATCATGTCCTGGTGTTGTTATTACATAAGTACCACCATATTTTTCTAATTCTTTTGTTATAATATCAAAATTTCCATTACCACCAGAATTTTTTTGCATTGTTGCAACTTCGTTTTTGAGCGTATTTAATCTAAGTTGTTCAAACTCATTTATACTAATAAGTTCAAAATAATATTCGACTGTTGTATCAACAAATTTCATAAAATAATCAACTAATTCACTAATTGAATATTCTTGATATTGTGAATATAAACAAGTATAAACTTGATATTTATCTTCATGTTTCAAAATAGCAGGAACATGAGTATTATTTTCAGTATATCTTGTTACAATAACAAGGTCATCAGTCAGTAAATTTATAGTATCAATTAAATTCATAATTCTGATGTTGTATCAAATGGTCCATCTTCACGATAAGAAAAATCATAATCATCCATATATGGTTGTTCTGGTTCGATTTTATATTTTAACCACACTCCATTTTGTTCTGGATATATTTTGTTTAAATCATATTCTGTGACTTTTGTATAACAATAAGAAGAATCATTATAATTCATTAAACGATATGTTTCTTCCCATTGTTCTTTGGTATAACCATGTGCATCCGTAAATATATATGGTCCATCATCTTCACCTAAGTTTTCATTATCATAATCAAATGGTTCAAACTCATCTATGTATTGATTATAAATTTTATATGGAATTGATAATTTATTTAGAAAATTTCCTTGAATATCCCAATGTTCTTCTGCATGTTTTATAGCAGTATCCTTATCTAAAAAGATACCAACAGTATGTTGCCATGAATCTGACCATTCACCACCGAAATCTTCAATAATATAAACTTTATTCATCCTTTTTTCAGACAAAGATAAAAGTTGTTCATTTATTTTTGGTATGCTGGATGTTAATTTTTGAACATGTGAATTATATTTTTTAATAATTTTTGGTAATTCACTGTTTGGAATAGATTGTTTACCTCCAAATGCTATGTATCCTGGATCTGTTGTTCGTATTACCTCGTATGGTCCACCTATATTAACATCAAAATTGTCTATTTTGTTACATTCATAAATGTAAACTGGACATTCGATTCCACTTGGTGATGCTTCATAATCAAGTAATGTTAATGTACCATCATCATTTCCCCAAACATTTGATCTCTTTGTTGATTTTACTATAATTTCCATTTTTATTTAATTAATTTTTCTTCTTTTAAAAATTTTGTAACCTTTTCTCTTAATGCTTCACTTTCAAGATTATTATAGCACCATTTTAGGTAAGGTAAGTCAATTTGTTTTACTTCTTGAAATGTTTTATCTCTGTATTTACCAAACCCTAATGTCATATCTTCTGTTTTAGGTGTGGTTTTTTGTATTTCTTCTTGTGTAATCTCAATGCTGATAAATTTTTTAGATGCAAGATAATCACATACATGTAATAATTTATCAGGTTCAGTTGTTGGATATTGAACTGGTACTGTATCTTTTTCACCCCACTCTCCCATATGTGTTTCGATAGGCATGATTAAATATTTATGTATATCATTTTCAGAATCCAAAAAATAATTATCAGTATCAGGAAGAATATTAGAAATAATACAGTTTCTAATACATTTAATTACAAATGCAACAGCATATTCAGCATGATTTTTAACAGTATGCGCTGTTTTATTATCACCCTTTTTAATCATATCATGTGACATGGCTGCTATTAATAATAAATCTTTTTGATTATCCGTAAATTCCCACATTTTAAGATTATATAAAGTTATCATTAGTTTTGCAACCATTTTGGTATGTCTAACTAAACCGCCATCCCCAAGACTTATTGCTGGATGATATTTTCCACTTGTTGATGCTGGTATTTCAAAAAAATATTGGGGGACATTTTCTAATATATTTTCTGCTAATAACTTGTATTGCGGATTTTTAATAAAAGACAATTCTTCTTTAAAAACATCTAATCTTTCTTGTTTATTCATGTATAATCTGTTATTTTATTCTATCTAAAAATACATAAAAAAAATATAACCTACAACTTTACATTGTAGGTTATATTCAAAATGATTGAAAGAATTATTCTATTCTTCTGTATCAGCATTAACTTCTTCAATAGATTCAATGTCCGCTTCGCCATTGTCTAATTCAATAGTTTCCATCAAGAAATGTGATTTGGTTTTAAGTTTCAAGGCTGGTGCTCCAGTTGAATCATTCCGAATAACAATTCCTTCATGTGGTACATCATTAAAACAGTCTGGGGAATTAACTTCCATATAAAACCGATTTTTATCTTTTGAAAGTTTATCAACAAAATTTGTGTGCCAGTGTTCTTCGATTGAAAGTTCGGGATATACATCTTTTGCTTTACCATAATACAATTCCTTTACAGGTCTTATATTTCTTTCTTTACACCAGTTTTGAACTTGTTTTGCACTAAATTCAAAAACAATACCATCTTGATTTGTATAAGTTATCCGATACACATAGATTTCAAATTCACCTGATTTACATTTATAGTCATGGTTTTTTTGAATATATTTATCACTACCAGGTAAAAAACCACATATTTCTGCATATATAGTCATACCCTTTTCCAAAAATGGTTTTAAACGTTCACCAGCTGCTGTCCAAACATCTACACTATAAAAACCAGATCCAACATCTTTGTTGATATACCGATTTTTGATGACACCTCTTGACGAGTAAAGCACATCATATTCATTTGCAACTATTCTTGCACCAAAAAATTGTAATAACATCTCTGGCCATTTCAAATTTCTATTTACTAAAACATCACTTACAATTAAACTTGTACCATGATATTTAGTTGTAATAGAAACAATATCATCTGGATCAATTTTGAACATATTATCAGCAAGTCTTGCGGTATCATAATGGAATGAAAATTGATTTTCGATCAATTTGTCAAACCGTTTCAATCTGTTGTTTCGTCTAACATTTTTTGACGTTCCAAGATTTGGTTGTCTTGTTTGATGTATAACATACTTTTTGGAAAACAATTGATCATTGACGGTATCAAATGCAATATCAACATAATCAGCAATGTTTCTCAAATCTAAATTTGGTTGCCATATTTTCAACCAATTAATTGGAAAGACGAATCCTGTTGATATAATTTTTTGCAGGTTTATTGCTTTTACACGACCTTTATTTTCAAAAAACCCAGTTTCATTTTTATCGTGAACTTTATTCATTGCAATATCTCTGAATTGGTTATTTTCTCTCAAAAATTCCATATTCAAAGTGCTTTCACATGGACAATATACAACAATATCGCCTATTTCAATTGACCCTCTACCAACAATAATATCATTACCCAATATAGTAGTAATATCAAGTCGTGTCACCTTTGGATCTGGGTGAGGTCTAACATTATCAATACGAATTATCTTTGTTAGATAGTTTTCGTTTGCTTTTTCACTTCTTGTAAATAATTTTGTATTCATTGTTTTTATTTTTTTAAAATTAGTGTATTAGTTGGATATGCAAATTCCAACTCATTAGCATTAAATGCTGATAAAATTTGTAAATTAACTTTTGACTGTATATCAAGAATATTAACATTTTGTCTTATATGATATATCAATGTAATTTGAAGTGCAAAATCTGTATAATTATTAAAATACGCATGAATATCATGTTTAATTTCGGGTATAAGATTGGGCAAATCTTTTAATATATTTAAAGCCAATTGCATTTTATCTGGTGTTGTATCATAAGTTAATCCCAATAAAAGTGTTATACGTCTTACGGGTTCACTTGTAATATTTTCAATAACCGAATCAACAACTTTGGAACAAGATATGGTTACTATACGTTTATTTAGTGTACGAATACGCACACTACGAATCCCAATATCTTCAACAATACCATCAATACCATCAATTAAAACTCTATCACCAACTCTAAATGGTCTGTCAGTAAATAATACCACACCAGCAAAGATGTTTTTAATTGTATCTTGTGATGCCAGTGCAAGTGCAACACCACCGATACCAAGACCAGTAAGTAATGTTGTAATATTAATGCCAATATATTTTAATGTTATTACAATCCCTACACACCAAACAAAAATGTTTACTGTTTTTTGTACTGTATGAACAAGTGAATAATTAAATTTTTTATTTTTATTATCAATAGAGTTATTCATGTATTCTTTAATAACCCCATCAAATACTCTTGCAAACAACCATGTGAGATTGATAATGAATAATATTTTATATGTATTATCAATATACAGACTGGTTTCGGGAGTAAAAATAAAAATTTTTAATGCTTTCCAAATTCCAAAAATAATAATACCATAAACTATAGGATTTTGAGATTTTTCAATTATGACATTATCATATGTCGTTTTTGTTTTACTTGCAATTTTAACAAAAACATTTCTGAAAATCCATTGAATACTTCTTTTAAGTAAAATAACTATGATTATAATACCTAATGAAATTAACCATTGGGTTAATGAAGTATCGTATAGGAATGTGTTATTAAAAAAATCAAACATAATTTATGTAAGTTTAAACTGATTATGCAAATTGGTCAAGTAGTTCATACCTGACCAAGATGCACATACAGTATTTAGTATTTTTGTTTATCTATTACGTCCAACTTGTAATACATTTTCGGCATTTGTACCAATCACTAAATTAATATTCGCATTATCTTTTACCCTAATAATTTCGATTAATTCCTTATTATTATCTAATTGTTTTAATGCGATAAACTCATTTGGTGTTAATCCCAAATCCCTCATATATGCCTTATCAGCCTTTGCTCTTGCGGATTCAGCCTTTTCTCTGGCTATTTCAGCTGCTTCTCGTTTATCCTGGGTTTCTTTCGCTTGGATTTGTGCTGCTGTTCTATCCATTTCTTCAATTACCGCATCATTTGGTCTTGCTCTACCTGTTATAACATCTATTAGTTTTATTGGTAATCCCTTTTCTTTGATTATTTTTTCAAGCGTAATTCGTAATTCACCATTAATTTCTTCATACACTGTTCTATCTGATGTTAATCTAAACATAGGATATTTCGATATTTGCGCTCTTACCATTTCCCTATAAAGTGCTTGAATGTTATTTTCAAACCATTTTAAACCAAAATTTTTATACAATATAGGTGATTTACCACTTTCGATTTGTAATGATAATGTAACTTGTAAATTAACAGGTGTGTTATTTTGGGTAATCACATCATTAAATTCCTCGTCATATCTTAACGGTATCATATCAAAAATTTCGGTATCTGTGGACCATGCTGGAAAATACCTATCACCACTACCTGGTTTATCGTGAACACCAGCGCCACCAAATAACCACGGCTTTCCAATAAACACAACCTCCTGTGTTTCATCAACTGAAATGGAATAACATCCACTTAACATAAACACTGCAACAAACATTGTTGCCAACAAACTAAAAATCTTTCTCATGTCTTTACAATTTTTAAATTAAACTTAAATTTATAATATTTTCTTCTTTTTGCTTATCTAATATTTGATTAACTTCCACTAATGAAATTGGTCTGTAATCATTACGTTCAACTGAAACATTATATGAATTTATAGTTCCGATCTCATTGTTTTTTTCGTGGATATGACCATGTAAATGATAAACCCCATGATGTTTTCCCTCCCAGTTATATTGAGGAAAATGGTCTAATATGTATCGCCTTTTTCCACATCTAACTTCCAAACGTTCTTTTACTGATAACAATTTTGTTACAATACTGGTTATTTGATTCGGAGTATAATGTTTTTCAACTTTTTCAACACATTTTCTATCATCATGATTCCCAATAACAAGAATTTGAATACCATTTAGTTTATCGAGAAGTTTTATCCATTGATCAGAACTTCCAGACCAACAAAAATCCCCTAAATTGAAAACATAATCGTTAGGTTGAACAACACTATTCCATTTTTCAATCAGTTTATCGGACATTTCTTGCATGTCAGAAAATGGTCTGTTACATAATCTGATTATATTTTTATGAAAAAAATGATGATCAGATGTAAACCAAACATTTTGTTCATCCTTTACATCAGTAAATTCGATGTATCCATATTTTGAAGATATTTTAATCATACCATTTTAATTTTTGACCACAATTTGGACAACGTTCTAAATTATATGCTCTTGTATAATATCCATCATCACATGGTTCATAATCATGAAAATCTTCCAGACAAGTTGGACATTCGCTAGGACACCAATCACTTATCATTGGTTTAACTGGTGTGTTGAGTAATTCAAGTGCATCTCTAATGCCTGTTTCATAAAGGGGATAATTTCCCATGTTATTTTTCTCAACTAATTTTTCAACTATTCTATCTATAATTTCCATTTTCTTTTAATTTGATACAAAAGTACAAATAAAAATTGGATAAGGGAAATTACTGGATGTTAAAATTATTTTGGCCCAGTATTGGTTGTTGTCCTGTTTGGGGAATAAGATTGTGTTTGATATGATGGTTGAACATAGTTTTCTTTTAAAACCAATTTATCACCAACATAATTTGCAACAACAAAAAAATCATTGTTAGGGAATAGTTTAAGATTTTCCTGATATGTTATACCTAATACTTTACAATCATTTCTAGATAAATCTATATAATTTTTATCAATGAATTTTACAACCCAACCATCATATTCAATATTCCTAATTGTATTTATTTTATAAATGATTTCTATTTCTTTTTTTCTACTTTGTAAATCATTGAAATCATTAATAAAATATTTTAAATCAGATGTTGTATTATTAGATAATTTAGATAATTCATTATATGAAAAATTAGATTTATGCCAACTCTGAACTTCAGGTACTAATACTACTTTTTGTGTACTATTTGGTAACTTTTTAATTTTTGCATGAAAAAAATGTGGGGGACTAATTTTTTCAACTTCAAGCATATAAAAGTTATCAAATTTTTCTGTTTCAACTGTTTCAGATGTAATGTAATCAAATAAATTAGATTTATATTCTGGACTATCAATCATAAATACCATAGAACCAACTTGTAATTCTTGGTTTTCAACTAAAGGGGTTACTTTTGATAGGAAACAAACTTTAGTCTCCCCAACAGAACGTGCAACACATGATTCAGTAGAATAAAATCTATTGTGTTTCCAACTTGGAGTAGTTAAAGCATAAGTAATATCATATTTAATAACATTACCGTCCCCATTATCATTATAATTGGATATTAAAGAGTTGAGATTTTTTACTGGTTCTAATTGAGGCTTGTATCTGGATGGTAAACGCAAAACATTACCATCCCCATTAAATATTAGGGAAAATGGCTTATTGATTTCAAATATGCAAAGCACATTTTTATCTCCATTTATAATAATACGTGGAGATGCTTTGTCATAGTATACAGCAATTTTATTTCTATCACCATTTACAACTAAATTATCTGCCTTATCACTTGTAAATACTAATTCTTGTTTATCACCATTTACCGTTTTACTCATTTGATTACTTTTTATTATTTTCCTCTTGTTGTTGCCACGCTTCAAGTTCAGAATTTGATAGTGTTGGTATCAAAGAAATTTTATTATTTAATGTTAATAAACTTTTTTCAAGATCCCTTCTTTTTGTTATTGCATCATTATTAATTTGTTTTGATTCAATTAACATATGAATAATATCATTTGTGCTTGATTCAAGTGCTTCCAATGCAACTACTGAATTTTGATTTTCAGTATTAATTTCTTTCATTTGTATTCTAATATTTTTTGCATTTTTCTTGATTGTCTCATTAGTTGTTTTACTAAGTGCTTTATGACTTTCTAAAACTTTTTTCTGATTATATAATGCAAGAGAATTTGCGAGAGCATTTTTAAATATAGGAATAGTTATGGTTGAAATAGTATCCGAATTGTTCATTAATTTTACATTCCCATATTGAATGGCACGTTTTTCTGTTAAACCATTTTGTAATGTATATCTGGCTACTAACCAATCCGTAACTCTTTTATCAAAAATATTTATATATTCAGTTAAATTGTAAATTTCATGATCGTCATAATTATCTGGGTTTTGGTTCATATCATCTAATTTTGTTTGTAAAATTTCGAGTTGTAATTTTCCCCCAATAATCATAGTTTCCAATTCAGCAATGGAATCCTTATCATTATCATACATTGTTTGAAGCGTATTGTTATCACCAGCTAATTTTAATTTACCAGCAGCAATTTGGTTGGATATTTCGGTGACACTATTTGAAATAGTATCATATTTTTTAACAATTTTATTTAATTTTTTGAAATATTTTCCAATTATTGGCGTTTTTGAAAATTTTACAAGAAATTTATTAGGTAAAGACTTAATTTCATCTGGATCAATTAATTCCAATTGCATTTGTAACTCTGTTAATAGATTACCAATTTCACCAGCATTATCTATTTTACAGTGATTAAAAAAATTTGATGAGTTTGTGGAAATTTTTTGACCAACATCAGTCCCAAATTGAACAATATCCCCAATATTTTCTCCGTCAAATTGTTTTACTTTTTCAAGATATTTTGTTTTTTCTTCGTCCGATAAAATAGATAAGTTAATGCTGTTATCTTTTGCAATAATCGCTAACATGTTCCCATCCTTTCTTTGATTTTCACCTGAATTTTTCATTTTTATTGTATTTTTAAAATTTTAATAATCTCAATTGCAAAAATAACTACTTTTCAATTGATTTGAAAGATATTTGTTCTCAATATATTTTTTTATTATATCCCCATGACATGATAAAGGTTTACAAAAACAACCTAAATATACATTTTTACCATTAGTATATAGAGTATAGATTTCGTTAATCTTATTCTGTAACATTTGGTTTATTTCAATTTCCGAATGGAAATAATTTCGATATTTTTCAATAGAATCCTCTCTGTTTTCAACTATGAATTTGGCTAATGTATTTTTATCCTTTATACTTGTGAATGGATTTGATAATACATTACCATATCTATCTCTACCTATATAAAAATAAGGTTCTCCACTTGGTGGAAACTCTTTTTTTATATTTATTACATATATTTCGCCACACATTATGAATGTATTAATTTAAAATTATCACAAGCCAGATCACGAAGTCTTACATTGTAATATTCTTTACCACTTAAAATTTGATTTGAACATTCCAAACATTTGTGTCTTACTCGTTTGCCGATTGTATATCTTTTTATATGCTGGCAATCTTTACATCTTGCTGAATATAGTATTTCAATAATCATTTATATATGGTGTATTTTCTTTTATAAAAATGTAATTTTTCCATTGCATACTTTTGGGATACTTCTTTACTTCTACCCTCATAAATGGCTTGTTTAAAATGGTTCATGTAAATTCTGATGTATATTCTACAACATCCCCACAAATAACCAATAGCATATGCTATAATTCCAACTAAAATTAATTCTTTCATTTCTATTTCTTTTTTTTGTTAATAAAATCCTTCTACAGAAACAACTCTACCACCATTTAAATGAACATTTATTCTATCTGATTTTAAATCAGCTGTAATGGGACAATTAATATCATCGTATTGAGTAACCCTAATGTCATTTGTTATTCCAAGATCATTGAATATATCATAACATTCGTCAATTGTCTTATTTAACATAATTTTTTCAAAATTTTTCACTCTTTTGTCTATTGTTTCAACAACAGCACTTTGTCTTGTTTGTTGTCCTATTGACTTATCTTCTGGTTCCATATTAACTTTTTTTAATGGTAATTTAAAAATTTTTGTTGGTTCTGATGGTTCATCATATTCAACTTCTTTGTTATATATTTGTTTTAAACAGCCACTTATAACCATTAAATGGGTTACAGTTTCATTTATATCCCTACTTCCTTGTGGAGGTGGAAAATCTTTTTCACAAATTGTTGAAAATTCATTTTTTGTTCTTGTATATATTACATAAAGTAAATTCTGTTCGGCTTCAATTTCCCAATCTTTTTTTGCTAAACCACTTGGGACAAGAGATGGACATAACAGATATACATGTTCGTGTTCTAATCCTTTTGCTTTGTGTGCTGTAATTAAACAAATACCATTTTCATCTTGTTTAGCTAAAAATATTTTTTTTATTCTTTGAATTAGTTCAAATGTATTGTTAATATCATTTGATAATGCTTTAATGGTGTTGATAATTTCCATTTGTTGTATGATACTTCTATCAGATGTTGCATCATATACATCCAATCCCCTTTTAACCATTAGCTTTTCTCTAGCTTCAAGTAAGTTTTTGTATAATATTGGAATTAACCCATCTTTTTTCATATCAAGTGAAATGTATGGGGTATTAATTCGTTCAATAATGTCAAGTAAATTACTTCCAATATCAATTCCTTTAATATAACATTTGATATTACGTTGAATTAATTTCAAATACAACTCAACTAATGGGGCTGTATTTCTACAAATCACCATTGAGTTAGGTTTAATGTCTTTTATTTTGGTATCAAATGTAATTTTACCATCTGGAGCATTTTCACGTAATTGAAATTGTGGAACAAATCTTTTTGCTAATGGTAAAACAACCTGTGGGCATCGGTAATTGATTGATAAATCTAATTTGCTTGTATTTGGTATCTTCAAGATTTTTTCAAATGCCTCATTGTCCGCCCCACTGAAGCACATGATTGCCTGTTTTCGATCACCAACAGCAACAAATCTACCATCTTTTTTGAGACAACGTTGAAATAATTGTTGCATTGCAATATTTTGGTCTTGACACTCATCTAAAAGTACCCAATCATATTTTAATGAATTTAAAATGAGATTAAAATAGTTGGGTAAACATATCATATCAGTGAAATCAACAAAATCAAGATTTTCTTTACCCCATTCAATCAAATGTTTAATTATTTTCACATGATCATTTGTAATCATGTATCCATATTTATCTGCAATTTTAGCAATATCATCAGATGTTTCACATAGATAAACTCTACATATATCTATTAATGTAAGTATGGTATCTTTGAACTCATCCCTCTCACATGTTGAAGTAAATTCAATACCTTCACACAATTCACTAAAATTTTTCTTGAAATATGTTCGATATTTGTATTCATCAACTTCAAGCCCTGGTATGACTGTTTGATATTTAAAGTGTGTCCGTAACATTAGATAACCAAGTGAATGACTTGTCCTAATAGTTACATTACTTTGTTTGATTTTATCTTGTAATTCATTGACTGTTGATTTATTAAATGCAAGAAACATTATTCTCTTTTTTTCTGGAATAAACTTCAACGCATGTGTTATGGAAAATGATTTGCCGGAACCTGCGATTGCTTCAACAACCGCATTTCCCTTACCATTTGTTATCCAGTCAAACAATTTTTCCTGATATGTACTATATTTTATTTCTGACATCTTATCTTATTTTTAACAACAAAGGTAATTATTTTTGTGGATAATTACCTTTACTGGATGTTAAATTATTGTTTTTACCTTTGAATTAACTTCTTTAAGTTTATCTAATATGAGATATGGAAAAACATATTTAGTTTTTAACACATAAGGGTAGTAGTCTACTTCTATTTTATCTTCATTTTTTCCACTTAATCGAAGCCAAGTCAAACTTAATTTTTCAAACAACTGGTTTAATCGAACTGGCGTGCTTGCATTTTTATCGGTTTTATTTCGATAATTCCACCAGGCATCCCAATATTCCCTTTCACAATTTATTGCTGTATTTGGAACTATATCAATTACAAATTGTTTTCCAAATAATGTAATTGCTAATCGTGGAGGAAAATCATACCGTAAAAAATCATCTGGCCATTTAATACTATATCCTAAAGGACAATAATGAATACCCCATTTTATGTTATATGGAGTTCCATAAATTGCATCGCCAAAATAAAATTGTAATTTTAATCCTTTGAATGGTGATTTTAATACAGTTAAATATTCTAATGATTCAAGTATTTTCATTTAATTTCTAATAATTCTACATCAAATGTTAAATCTTCATTTGGTCCAATTACATTACCAGCACCTCTTGTACCATAAGCCATAGCAGATGGTATGTTGAGTGTTCTTTTTCCCCCAACTTTCATTCCAACAATGCCAACATCCCAACCTCGTATTACTCTTTGAACTCCAATCATAGTTTCAAAAGGTTCGTTTCTTTTGTATGATGAATCAAATTCCTTACCATTGGATAATAATTTTCCTGAATAGTGCATTACGCATACATTACCAGGTTTCACTGTTTCACCTTCACCAACAACAGTGTCAATAATTTGTAAATTGTTTAATTTTCCCATTTTAAAATATATTTATTCTTTCCAAAAATACAGATTAAAATATTTATATACAAATGTGATTAATAAACATGGGAAAATTAAGTGAAATATTAAATAGTAGTATTCTAAAAGGGATTTTTAGTTTTGTTAAAAGTTATTGGAAAGAAATATTGGTAATTATATTACTTCTAATATGTTTCTTATCAATTCGGAGTTGTAATGAAAATAAAAGAGAAATTGAAAGACAAGTACATAATGTTGCAGTATCATTAGATAGTGTTCGATATTACAAAGATAAGAATGGTGAGATGTATGGGGAAATGTTATCCTACATTGCTACCCAAAAAGAATTGGAAAAATTAAATTCTGAATTATTTGAAAATGTTAATGCCTTGAAGAAACAAATATTGGCAGGTGTCAATACTCTTATTGTTATACGTGATACAATTGAAGTTAGAGATACATTATATATAAACAATGAAGTTCCATTACAAAGTTTCTTAATTCCAATTAAAGATGACATTCTGTCAGCCAATCTTGGTTTAACATATAATAAAAATAATAATTTACCATTTTTAGAAATAAAACGTTTTGATTATACATTAGAGTTACCTGTTGAAGTATATTTTACAAAAGATTATTCTGTAATTTTAAAAACTGGTAAAGATAATGTAAGATTCAGTAATGTTGCCTCATTTATTGATCCAGTTTTTTATAGACCACAAAAACCAAAACGATATGGTATAGGATTTAGTGGTGGAATTGGAGTTTCACCATATAATCTTGTTAATGGAAAATGGGGCGTATATGCTTTTCCATATGTTGGATTATCTTTTAATTATAACTTGATAAGTTTTTAATTAAAAAAATTAGGTGTTTCTTTTAATATTCTTTCTACAATTGGTTTAACAATTCTTTTAATAGATTCATTGGCAAAATATCCTCTTAATCCAGCTTCTGCATCGGATTTGGAATCATATTCCGCATCCCATAATTTACCAGTTTTACCAGAGCGAACTCTCCATTTATTTCCAACTTTTTCTATACAAGAACCATTACATTTATTTTCAGTTGTCATGACAAATAATAATTTATTATAAATACAATGTAATATAATTCCAATCAGGACAAAAATTTAATAAAAAATATGGGAAATATTTTCATATAACCCATATTTTCACATCATTAAAAATTGAAATCAGGACACAATCAGGACAAATTTTCTTGATTAAATTCTTCATCTACATAATCCAACGTAAATTCGACTGTTGGATTTTTATTTTCAACAGCAACAACCCAATATATTTCATCTTCCTCATTTATATCTTTGATTGGTTCTGTTGCTCTCTCTGTACACATATAAATAGTCCAGTTTGGTAATACCATAGGTGCGCCCCATTGTTCATTTATATGTGGAGGGTCATCACTAAAAATGACTTCCATGTTATTATCTGGGGTTTCAAACATTTGTTTGACTTGTTCTTTTGTTAATGGTTGCCCATTATATTGAAATTCATCTTTCATTTTATATAAATTTTATTAGTTACAAGCTGAATATCCACATGTGCAGTGTTTACAACCATTTTCATTAATTAGTTTTAACCCACAATCTGGACATAATTCTTCTTTTAATTCGTTTTCTTTAACATATTTCATTAATATTCTTGCAGCTACCGATGAAAAACTCGAAATGTCACCATCAAAACGTTTTATGGTATCTACAATGTATTGTTTTGGAGTACCTTGTCGCATCATCAATGATATATTAATTGATAATTGTTTTTCAGATATTGAATTGTGTTCCCCAAGATTAGGTATTTTTATAAATTCAGATTCAAAAGAATAAAGTCCGCTTTTAATTTTTATTCTTTTTCCACTATGATCCCCAATTTTTCTAAAAGGTACTTTTACATCTATATTATCTAATGTAGGTTTAAAACAAAACATTTCAACAGGAAAATCACATTTAGGGTGAATACCAACAATGATTACATAAGTTTCGCCTTTATATTTTATTTTATAAAAATCCCCTTTAAGTTCTTTTGGAAGTTTTGGTACATGTCTTTCATAAAATTCTTTACAATCATCATCCTTTTTATCAGTAATGAGTACCCCGCCTTTTGATCCATCTCTGTAGCAGGTTATACCTTTACAACCATTTCGATATGCACTATTATAAACATTTGCCATATCATCAACTGTTGCATTATTAGGCAAATTAACTGTACTACTTATTGAAGAACATGTGTATTTATTGATTAAACTTTGTGTTTTTGTTCTTACATCAATGGGTAAATCATTTGCAATTTGTTGATAATAAGGTGAACATTCATATATTCGTTGCCAATCTTCTTCTTTACAATTTTCAACAAGTTTTTCATAAGTAAAATTACCCAATTCTAACCATTCACGTAATTTGTGATGAACAACATAATTTTCTTTGAATTTTTGACCATCAACATCAACAACATCATAAGGTTCATTATCTTTAAAAACTTTAACACGTCTTTTGTAGAATGGGGCAAATAAAGGTTCTATTCCAGATGTTAATTGTGTTATTACACCAAGCGTTCCTGTGGGTGCAATACAAGACCATGTAACGTTTCTTCTTCCATAAGCAATCATTCTCATAACTTGTGGCTGATAGTTAGTCACAAGGAAATTATACCAACTATTAGCAGGGTTTTTAAATTCACCAATATATTCTTTATTGGTATCATACAATCCAAAACTCCCCCGAATAATTGCCAAATCTATTGTTGCATCTAATTCAGCCTGTAATTTAACTTTCATTAATTTTTCTGTAATTTCAAGATCGCCATAGGGTAATCCTAATGCAGCATACATATCACCCAATCCAAGAAATCCACAGCCAAGTTTTCTTCCTTGAATTAATTTTTGTTTAACTGTTAACCATGTTAAATATTCGTCATCAATATCTTTATCATTATTGATACAATCCAGTTTATATTGTTTGTTTGTGATATATGGGTTAACATCTGGTTCTATTTTTTGTAATATTTTATCTAATTGCTCTAACTCTAAATCAATATAATCATCACCAATACAAATGGCTTCATAAAACACTTGATATGCTTTTTCAAAATCAATTTCAGATACATATTTTTCTTCAAAATTATTATATTTGAATGGGTTTTTAACAAGATTATATAAATTAGATGCAACTAATATACATGATTGTAATTCAGCTAATGGTAATTCGCCACAAAGGTTTGGGGATGATGGTTTTAGGTATGGATAAACTGTTGAACCATCATGTTCAAGCGAATAATCCCAAAATAAACAGCCAGGGTCCCCACAATCATGATTTGATATTAAAAATTCATTCCAAATATGTTTTGCTTTTACTTTCTTTACATATTTTTTTTCTGAATTGTTAATTTGTGTTAAAACATTATATTCAAGTTTTTCGGTATCTACATCTTTTACATCTAAATCAATAGGAAATCTTAAAATAAAATCTTTATTATCAGAAACAGCATCAAAAAATTCTTTTGAAAATTTTAAACTTATATTAGTATTTGTTAATGCAGTTTTATCTCGTTTTGCTTTTATAAATTGTAATACATCAGGATGTTCAACATATAAAGATAAGAGTGTACCCGATTGTCTTCCAAGTTGCCCAATCTCTTGACTAATTGAATTATAAATTCTCATCCAAGATAAAATTCCACCACTCTCTCTTGAAGCATTATGAACTGCTGCACCAGCTGGCCTTAAATAAGATACATCAACAGACGTACCACCACGTCTTTTAGCGATGTTTGCAATTTCTTTACCAGAATCAATGATTGAATTTATAGTATCTTTTGGGTCTGTATTCTTATAACAATTGGAATATGAACCGTTTTTATCAGTTCCAATACCTTCTAATCCAGATCCCCCAGAAATAATGTATTTAAAATTTTCTAAAAACTGATATAGATGGTTTTCCCAGTTACCAGCTCTATATCTATCTTTTCCATATTCACTTAATTTTTCATAATCTTCTGGTTTAACAGAATATTTTTTTTCAATTCTCGCAAATTCATTTGTTAATCTTTTACAAACATCTTGTGGGGTTTCTTCTTTTTCGTAGGAATATTTTTTTAAAAACACACCTGCTGCCATGTCATCACCGTTAAAGAAGTCTAAAATCTTATTATACATATACATTTAAAATTAATTATTCAATTATATTAGACATAACATTCCTATCTTATTCAATTATAAGAAAAAAATATAAATAATACAAATCTTGTATTAAATAGATAAATTTTTAGATAGGTTTCCAGTAGATAAGTCAGCATAACCATTCCACCAATCAATGATATTTTGTTTTAAAAACAATGTTCTTTTATCACTCTTGTTAATTTTGGATTTGAACTCATCTTCCAAGCGATAAAATAGATCCATTGGGGTAATATTTGTAACAACTTCTTCTTTGTTATTCTTTCCCCTTGTCTTTACACCAACAACCTTTTTATTGGTAAACTTTCCATCTGGTGATATTTCGGTTTGTACACCTACTTCGTAACCATTATTCAAAAATCTTTGAATGTCTTTTACTAAACTTATCTGTGTATCTTCTTTGATAATCATTGGATTACCAAAGTTATATTCTGTAAGTTCAATAAACTTATTTAGTGTTTCTTTTAAAATATTTTCTTTCATAGTGTATATAAATAATCGTTATTTTGGATTTTTTACATACATATTAGTTCCTCAAACAGATTCTTGGTCTAAACTATTATAATATTCAAGTTCCAACTTATGGGCTTTATCAAATACTTCTTGACCATACCATTCGATTAACTCGTCATCAGTAACATTGCCATTAATCATTTTAGAATAACAATCCATAACTTTATCTTTAAAAGCCATTTGTTCAATCTTTTTAATTTCATCCAATTGCCAGTATTTATTTCTAAATTTTTCTAATTCATCTAAATTAGTGTCTAACATTTTATCAAATGGATAAATTTTAATAAATTTATTAAAGGCTTTTCCTGATGATTTATGATCTTCTCTATTGAGATGTTCAATAAATGCCACATAATCATGTATAGGAACATTTTTATATAGGTATGTTGCACCTCTATTAAAAACAATTTTAACATCAACAGCCTTACCCATTAGTCCTTCAACTCCACTTTCATTCAAAGTAACAGACCTACCAGTCAAATCAACTTCGGAATGATGAACGTTTGTGCTGTGAAACCAGCAATACTCTTTATTATCAACCTGTGTTTTATAAATTAACATAACTACTATTGTATTTTTGGTAAAAATGCTTATATTGTTTTTTATAAACAAATATTTTTAATGAAGAAGCAAGAACTGTTGTCCTTTTCAAAAGAGTTAAATAATATCGTAAAACTTGTTGATGATGAAATTATTAAACAATTTCCAACATATAATATAAGTATAGAATACATCATTTATGGTATTCTATGTTCTAATAAATCAATTGGTTATCAAACATTGGAAGATTTAACATTGAGTAGTAACATTGAGATGATGCAAACGATGTTATCCTCTCTACTTAATACAAAATGTTTAGCCAATAATTGTCATATTATAAGTCCAAGAAAAAAGGTTGTATTCGATGATGAAACTTTAACCACATTTAACAAAGCTGATGAAGAAAGAAAATTATTAAAAGATGAGGAACTTACAAGTGAACATGTTTTATTAAATATTTTGAAATCAGAACATGACATTAAAAAATCTTTTAATAACATTGGAATAACATATGATATTTTCAAAGGTAGAGTTATTACCAAACGAAATGAAGAAACTAATCCTGTTGAAGAAAAACCAATAGAACAACAACCAAAACCAGTTTTAATTGCACAACCAGGATGTCCTATGGTAATGGTTCCACAATTACCTAAAAGAACCAAAAATGGGAATATTGAAAAACACACCATAAACTTAAATCTATTATACCAACAAAACAAATTAGATAAAGTTATTGGCAGGGAAAAAGAAGTTAATACAGTTATGAAGACATTATTAAAACGAAATAAAAATAATGTGATTTTAACTGGTAATAGTGGGTGTGGTATTACATCCATAGTTAATTTATTGGTTGAAAAATTAGTCATTGGAAATTGTCCCACACCTTTAGTAAACAAAGAAGTTTTAAAACTTAATATTAATTCAATGATTGAGAGTAGTCAATATAAGGGGATATTTGAACAACGGACAATTGATTTAATGAAAGAGATAAAAGAATATAAAGGTAAATACATTCTATTATTAGATGACATTCATGTTGATTTGATGAAAGATAACAACAATGATGTATTAACATTTCTAAATACATTATTGACTGATGATGATATAAAAGTAATCGTAACCATACCTTTACAGTCATATAAAAAAAATATTGAAAAATATGGATTTATTGAAAAAAGATTAAATAAGATTATTGTTGATAACATGAATATGGATGATACTATCAAAGTATTGCAAACAAATAAACATTATTATGAAGATTTTCATAATGTCTTTTTTTCAGATGATTTAATCGAACAAATTGTAAAATTATGTGAAAGATATATTTCAGATAAAGCATTGCCATCATCAGCAATTGAAATAATTGACATACTTGGTAGTAATTCTCGTTTAAAAAATGAAAGTGTAAATGAAATTATTCAAGTAAAAAATGAGATTAGTGTTATGCAAAACCGAATGGATGCTGCAATCCAAGCAGAACAATATGAGGTAGCTGATACATGTAAATTAAATCTAAATAAACTTAATACAAAATTAAAAAATTTAACGGAAAGTAATATTAATAAAAAAGAAATTAGTGAAATAACTGAAAATGATTTACTTTCTATTGTTAGTGAATTATCTAAAATACCATTAACAACACTTTCAACCAATGAGTTAAAACATATTGGAAAATTATCTGACATTATTAAAGAAAATGTTATTGGACAAGATGAAGCAGTAGATAAGGTTGTGAAAACTATTCAGAAAAATAGACTTAATTTGAAAAGTAATGTTAAAAAACCATCAGTGTTCTTTTTTCTTGGCAATTCTGGGGTGGGTAAAACACTATTGGCAAAACAATTAAGTAAAACTGTGTATGGTGATGAAAAAAATATGCTAAGAATAGATTGTTCGGAATTATCTGAAAGTCATAGTATTAGTAAATTACTTGGAAGTCCAGCGGGGTATATCAGTCATGGAAATTCAACTATATTAGATAAAGTAAAACATAACCCATATACAGTTGTACTTATTGATGAGATTGAAAAGGCACATGATAACATTTACAATTTATTTCTTCAATTGTTTGATGATGGTAGAATAACAGATTCAACTGGTGTTACTATTGATTTTAGTAATACGATAATAATAATGACTTCTAATGTTGGAACAAAAATTTCAAATGATTATAAACCTGTTGGATTTGGTACTATTGATGATGATACATTATTAAAAAATCGGGAGGATATTATTAAAAAACAGATGAATAAAAAGTTTACACCTGAATTTTTAAATAGAATTAACTCTATTATCTATTTCAAACCATTAACAGAAAAAAATATTAAAGATATTATTGAATTAAATTTGAATACATTTAATTCCATTTTAAATGATAAAAATGAAAAATACAGTATAAAATGGACAGAAGAAGTTATTGAATTTATTTTTTCTAAAATAAGCGAAGATGATAAAAAATTAGGGGCAAGACCAGTTCTTCGGTTAATCGAAACTCACATAGAAGAAAAAATCACCGAATTATTAATTGAAAATTCATATTCTGATAACTATATATTTTCCATAAGTATTATTGATGATGAAACAAATATTATTTGATAGGTATTTATAACAAAATAATAGTTTCAGATGAACTTAAAGGAATTAAATAGTTTTATAAACAAATTAACAGAGAATGTTATAAATAGGATAAATGAGGAAAAATTACCAAATGGTAATTGGAAATACAATAATTTAATCATTGAACCAGACGAACTTGAGAACACTGCATTGAATTGGGCAGAAAACTATTGGTATGATAAGAAAAATGGTCAAAGAACAACCAGCGCAATGAGAGAGTTTTATGATAATTTTGGAGAAACTGATAGTGATCCAATGGAATATGAGGGATTATTTTCTGAATATTTATCTCTTTGCGAAAAATATAAAAATGATCCTGAAATTCAAGCAAAGTATGAGGAAGATTATGAAGAAGATGAAAAATTAGAAATTTTTAGTAATCCTGAAAGTACAAAAAAAGAAATTGAAATTGAATATAATTTAAAACCAGGTGATGTTCAAAGGGTTATTAATGTAACTAAAAGTTACATGAATTGGGACGATAATGAAATGTTAAATAGAATAAAGTATACATTTGGTAATATGGAAAAATCAGAAGTAAAAGAGTGGATTGAAAATTATATAAGAATGTATGGTAAAAATGAATCAAGAAAACTTACCAGTGAAGTCATAAAAGAAACAATTATTAAACCAATAGTTGAACGTTATCTACTTGAAGCTGAAATGGATTTTGCTGATGATGATAATATTGTTATTGTAAATAATAATGAAGATGAAATTGAAGAAGCAACCACTACATCAGGAGTTGGAAATTTTGCTTATGATGCACCAGCCTTTGGAGCTGATCAGGAAACAAAAAGACGTGATTTTTTTAGTGGGGGTATGAGAAAAGAAAGTCAAGAAAGACTTCATGCTTCTATCAAACAACTTGTTGAAAATCGTTTAAAAAAAAAAGTAACCATTAATGAAGCATCTCTTGGAAAAGAATTGATGAGTCATTTTCAAAAAGCATTAACCAATCCAGATTTATTTAATGATCCAGCATGGATAAGTCGTCATGAAGAAATTCAAGATGATAATAGTAATCCTATTAAAATAACTAATAGTCAATTATTAACTAAAATAATTCCTAAATATACAAATATAAACCCTGATTTAGTTAAAAATGTGGGGTATCAAAGGGCTTTGATGCTTATGAAAGGAAATAAACATCGTAATGATTATGCAGTAAAGCTTACACAACAATTAGTTGATATGGATAAAGAATTACAACAAAATCCATCATTAGCCAATGATTCCACATTTATGACAAAATATAATGACTTAAATGATAAGTATGGTAATCGTGTTGCATTAGGAGGAAAAGCAAGTAAACGAAATGCAGGTATTGAAAAAGATACTGTACAGCTTGTATCTGGAATTGTTACAAGAGCATTTAACTTTATAGCAAATATATATAAAAGCGTTGGGTTAATATTTAACAAAGAATATCTATGGATTAATAGTAAAACAGGAAAATTGACCAATAAAAGACCTGAACAAGATTGGAACTCATTGCGAGTTGATATATATGAAAAACTTGGATTTGAAGATCATATGGGAAAATTAACACGTATTCCAGGTATGCGTAATGATGCAGAAGTTGAGGAAGTTTATAATATTGAAAATGATAGTGAATTTTTAAGAAAACTTGCTGAAATATTACCAACTTGGGATGAATCTGAATTAAATGCAGATGAAATTTTATCCCAAGCCGAAGATTTCAAAGAAAGAACTGAATATGCTTCAAAAAAACGTGCAAATGCGAATTTAGAAGGTATGGGTGATATAGAAATGCAATATAACACTGGTGGATAACAATGAAAATTAAACCAAAATTAAACGAGGATACAGTACAATTCAATAACTGGATATACCCTGATGATAGTGATCTTGCATTAGAATATCGTATTGAATATATTGGGCATGATGCAGATCCATTTGAAACATTTAGTACATCAGATGAATTTGTTGATGCTGTTCATAATTCTAAATCATATAAGATAACACAACAAACTGATAATCGAATTGACTATAGAAGTCATACCATTGATCAAGATGACTTATTAGATATGATTAGAACATATCGTTCATATCCAGAATTTAGAAATGAAGATACAGTACAAGCAATTTATGATGGATTTAGAAATAATTCACCAATGAAGATGCCAATTCTTCTTCAATTTCCAAATGGTAGAGTAAGAATATTAAGTGGTAATTCAAGAGCAGATATTGCAATACAATTATTGGGATATTATCAGGCAATATTATTAAAAATACCTAAACCAGAACAAAACGAAAATATAACTAAAATCATTCCAATAATTAAAGAAGATAGCGATTATACATATCTTAAAAAAGATACTGGAAATTATAGAGATATGATTGATAGCGATATTACAACCACAGAACCAGTTGAAGATACGCTTGCTGGAACGAAAAGCCCAACATCTGATGAAATTGGAAATATTAGAACAAGAAATAATTATTGGTGGTCAAGAACAACTGGTAGTAAAAATATGAATTGTAATAAAATTATCTTAAAAAAAGATTTAAAAGAACATTATAGTAAACTTATTGACGGATATGCAACATTTTTTCATAAATAAAAATAGTGAATTACCAATTTTAGAAATGCGGTTAATTGAGAATGGTAGATATGGAAGTATTGATCACGAAACTTTTTATATAGCCATCCAAAACGCAAATCTTTTTTTTACAATGATAGATGTTGATACTGGGGTTACAAGAATTGCTCATCAACCAGCTGGTTTATTAGAAAATCTTGATTGTCCTGGTACATATAATATATATTATCAATTTAGAAAAAGAGATACACAAAGAGTTGGAAGATATAGAGGTCAATTTGAAATTGTATTTGGATTAGATGTTAAAAATGAATTTACTTCAAGAACATTAATAGTTCCAATACATGATGAATTGATTGTAAATGTTATGGATGGTTCAATTAAAAAATAATTAAAATAACATTTTATAATCATGGTCAGAAAAGTAATTTATCACAAGGAAAACGAAGCTTACTACACAGAAGTAGTCGGACTTGTTCCATCTTTAGCAAGTAGGGGATTTTTTGTATTTCCTCCATTGCCATAAAATAAACACATCTATTTATTAATAAAATAAATATATTATGGCGACATTAGTCAATAATATGCCATATCCCGATGGCATAGATTTTAGTACAAAACCCCTGGAACAGGTTGATCCATATCATGGACAGTCTTATTTAAACTCATCAAATGAACATTTACATAATATATTTTCATCAAGTGGGCAAAATGTAGAGGATGGAACTGGTCAAAATGGACAAAATCTTTGGCAAACCAGAGATGATTTACAATTGGCTGGTAGTTATAACTTTGGTAGTTTCAGCGATTATAATAATTTCAATATATTAAAATGGGGGAAATTTTTAACACCCAATTTTGCTAGCTATCTTTAAAATTTTTATCTTATTCTATTTATATTAAAAAATAAAATTATTCTATTATGAGTTCAAATAATATTGGAATACCAAGACAAAGAGTCCCTTTTAGGGGATATATTTTCAGATTAATGGAAAATAATGGGATACCAAACCCTGCGGGTGGTCAAACAAGGGAAGAACTTTGGGGCTACTTCATTGAAGAAATGAGCAAAAAGGGTGGTAGTACTATTATAACTAATTTGAGTGCTACTGGTGGTTCTCTTGTAAGTGAATTAACAGCATCATTATCAGGTAATACATTAACTGTTAATAAAAAAGACACAAACATTGATACAGGTGTATCAGTTGATACATCATTACCAATTATAGCTGGTCAGAATGTAGTGTTTAGCGGTTCTGTACCAGGTGGAGTTACAATTAGTGTACCAAGTATTGGTGTACAATCAAGATTCACATCAACAGAAAATGGTTCTGGTGCTGTTGGTTCAGTACTTCCACTTACAATATCAGCAACAACACCATTTAACGCTGGCGATATATTGGCAGTTGGTTCAATTGTTTATTTAGCAAATAACTTTACTGTTGAAGTTACAACGATAAATACTTTAATGGATAGTTATGATGGTGTTGTAATCGAAGTTAGTAATACACAAGTTCAATCTGACTGGAATGAAACAAATTCCGCATCAGATGCTTATATTCTAAATAAACCAGATTTTACTGGTCTTAGTACAGATGTAACAAATATTACAAATACACTTAATGATATAATTGGTCAATTTGGTGATGGTTACTTTGTAAAAGAATTGGTTGCCAATGTAGATACAACATTAAAAACAGTTGAAATTGTAAAAACACATGTACCTATTGATCCATTGTTACCAACAAACATTTATCCTTTTACATTACAGGTAGGTTCTGCTTTAACTTTGGCTGCATCAGTTGATATAAATGGTGATCCTGTTGTTACAATTGATGCCGATTTGACATCTCCAGGAAGCCCAATTACAAATATAATCAATGATATTACAAGTATTAATACAGATATTACAAATATTAATACTAACATCACAAATATCCAACAAGATATAATTGACATTCAGGGTGATATTACAAATATTAATACTGACATCACAAATATCCAACAAGATATTACAGATTTACAAGTTGATGTTAGTAACAAGGTTGATAAAATATCTGGTAAAGGATTAAGTACAGAGGATTATACAACAGCTGAAAAAACAAAATTAGCAAGTATTGAACCAGGCGCACAAGTAAATGTGCAATCTGATTGGAATCAAACAAATACTGCTGCTGATGATTATATCAAAAATAAACCTACATCATTAAGTGCAACTTGGGGTAGTATCACAGGTACATTGAGTAATCAAACTGACTTACAATCTGAATTAGATGATAAAGTTGATAAAGTTAGATTTGGTGATGGTTATTTCGTTAAAGAATTGGTTGCCAATGTTGATACAACATTAAAAACTATCGAAATTATAAAAACTCATCAATCAGTTAATGCTTCTGATCCAACAATGGTTTATCCATTAACAATTGAAGCTGGTTCTGGGTTGTCAATGGCTGCATCAGTTGATATAAATGGCGATCCAGTATTAACACTTGATGTTGATACAACAGCACCAGGAAGCCCAATTACAAACATTGTTAATGATATAACAAACATTACAAATAATATTAATGATATAATTGGTCAATTTGGTGATGGTTACTTTGTAAAAGAGCTTGTTGCTAATGTTGATGATATTAATAATGAAATTGTTGTTGTTAAAACACATGTTTCAATTGATCCGTTAGATCCAACAATGGTTTATCCATTAACCATTAAAGCTGGTACAGGATTAGATTTAGTTGCAAGTGTAGATGGTGGTGGTCATCCTGTTGTTACAATCAATTCAACTGTTAGTTCAAATGTAACATATTGGAAAACTGTAAATACTCCAAGTGGAATTGTGGTTGGTAGCGTTGTTACTGATGATTTTACAGATTTAACTAAAATCTCTGGTCCAAATGCAACACCAGATGAACAAGATCATATATTTGGTGTGGATGCTGCTGGAAATTCATTTGAATCTCTTGTTACAGGTGTTAGTGGAACAACTGTTACATCACAAGTTATTATTGTAAACGTTGTAATAAGCACAGTTTGGGGTGGAATAACTGGTAACATAATGAATCAACCTGAATTTACTCCATTTGGCGATGGTTATATTGTAAAAGAATTGGTTGCTAATGTAGATATATCAACAAAAAGTATTGAAATCGTAAAAACACATACATCATTAATACCAGCCAATCCAACAATGGTTTATCCATTAACAATTGAAGCTGGTTCTGGGTTGTCAATGGCTGCAAGTGTTGATATAAATGGTGATCCTGTTGTTACGATTGATGTTGATTTGACATCTCCAGGAAGTCCAATTACAAATATCATCAATGACATAACAACAATTCAAGGTGATATAACAACAATTAACAATACATTAACAAGTCATAATACAGCAATTACAAATATTCAAAATGATATTACAAATATTAATACAGATATTACTAATATCAATACGGATATAACAAATATTAACACTGACATTACAAACATCCAAACTGACATAACTAATTTGGATAATAGGGTTACTACTGTTGAAGGTGATATTACAACAATCAATAATACAATTACTGATATAACAGGTCAATTTGGCGATGGTTACTTTGTAAAAGAGCTTGTTGCCAATGTTGATACTGTAAATGATGAAATAGTTGTTATCAAAACACATGTATCAATAAACCCATCTGATCCAACAATGGTTTATCCATTAACTCTTAAATGCGGTAATGGTTTATCATTAGCAACAAGTACAGATACAAATGGTGATCCTGTTGTTACTATTAATTCATCAGCACAAAGTGCAAATAGAATGAGTTTTAATGGAAACGGAACTTCTAATACAATAACATTACCAAGTACCATTAATTCTGTTGGTGCTGATGTGTTTTTAAATGGGTTATTGCTTGGTTATAGCGAATATACATTAACAAATATTGTATTTACATTTAGTGGTTCATGGACTTTAGATCCAGCTGATGACATTATAATCAAATGGTATAATTAAAAAAAAAATAAGATATAGATATGGCAACACAAATCAGAATAGGACAACTTCATGACGAAGTTTTTAAAGTAATATCTGGAAAAGGTGTATATGACGTTGATGTTGAAATTCCATTGACATCTGGTTTCTACGATATAGATACAGCTATTGCTGCAACATCTGGGGAAGACCCAGAACCAACTTTTATAAAGTTTTCGATAGATTCGACAACTACAGAAGTATGGTATTTTAATCTTGAAAAACCTTTTACAACAACAGATTATTTAGATTCAGATAATTGGATAAGGGTTTTAGTATTAAGTGATAGACCTAATTATTTTACACCAGTAGATGATGGTGTATTATGGTGGGATACTGAATAAAAAAAAATTTTAATTAACGCAAATAATAAAAAAAAAATTAAATCATGGCATTAAAAATTAAAGACAATGCGGGAACTGTCGTAAAAGTTCCGTCAATGAAAGAAGTAAACGACAGGATAACAACAAGATTTCAAGCTCCTGGTGAGTTTAAAACGGTCAATGGCTCTGTTATCTATGGTAGTGGAAACTTTTCTCTTGAACCAGCAATTAGTGCTGGGACTGCTGGGCAATATTGGGAAGGTACAAAAACATGGGAAACACCAGATAGTACACCAACTGCTTCAAGCACAAAATTGATAACATCTGGTGGTGTTTATACTGCAATTCAAAATATTATTTCTGGAAGTTTACAGTTTGATACAACTATCTATGATGATATGGGTTCTGGTAATACAAATGCACCATTAACACAGGCTGTTTATGATGACGTTTTAGCACCATTGAACACTCACATTGCTAATACAACTATTCACGTAACATCTACTGATAAAACAACTTGGAATGGTAAACAAAATCAAATCAATGTTAGTGGTATATTAAAAGGAGATGGTACTGGTGGTGTTACATCTGCTGTTGCTGGTACTGATTATCAAGCCCCATTAAGTTCATTTTCGGCAAATACACTTAATTTGTATAACATTGCAACAAACACATATGGTCAAGTAACCAATGCTGTTGCTGTTACGGCTGCTGATATTGCTGCATTAGGTGTTGATATAACAGATACAACTTATAACTTGGCTGATGGTGGAACTGATGGTACGGACGGAGAAGATGGTTTGATGTCAATGGGAGATAAGTTTAAATTGGATAACATGGAAGACAACTCACAAGAAAATGTTATTGAAAGCATTAGTATTGGTGGTGTTGCACAAACTGTTGATTCAAGTAAAAACGTAAATTTACCTGCTTACCCAACTGTATCAAACGCAACAATTACAATTAATTCGTCAAATACAACTGCACAAGCAACTTCGCCAGCTGACACATTTACATTAAATGGTAGCGCAACTACAATTGATTTCCATAGAATTGCTAAAACTGGTAATTATGCTCATTTATTGAACACACCCGATTTAACAGTTTATATCGAAAAAATCAATCCTGTTATTGCAATTGGTAATTTTCCAGCGATTCTTTCAGATGGAAGTTTAGAAGATAGTGGTTTTAGTGATGCAGATTTTGATGCTGCTGGCGCTGCTGCTACTGTTCAAGGTAACTTAACAACTCATATCAGTAATACAAGTAACCCTCATAGCACAACATTATCACAAGCTGCAATTGCACAAGGTTCTGCATTAACTGTTGTACCAGCTGCTGGTATATATGAAGGTACTGATACAAGTGCAACCACAAAAAACACGAAATATCAAACAAAATCAGAAGTTGAATCAATCGCTCAAGCTTATGCACAAGGAACTGCTAAATATCTTGGTCAGTTGAAATATGGTTCTTGGGATGTTACTGATATGACAGCAATTAACTCATTTGGAGTTGTTGTTGGGGACAGATGTGGGGATTATACTACACAAATTATATATGAATATACCGCAGGTTCTCCTGTTGGCCCAAATGATGTTGCAAGTATAAATCCAGGATTTTATTGGGCTGCATTACCAGTAACTGGAAATGAAGAAATTGGGCAATATTATGATATTGTATTCTGGTTTGGTACATGGTATGATGGTATAACATATGGCGGACAAGTTTCAGCAACAATGACTATATCCGATTTAACTAATCCTGCTGCACCTATTTGGGATCTTATTGTATATTCAAGTGCTATGCCTGATGGTGCAGTAACAGATGCGAAAATTGGTAACAGAGGACCACTTATTGATGTAATGGCTGTTCCCGCTGGCGATTATTCTGCTAAAAACTTAACAGCATGGTTACAACAATTCTATTCAAATGTTGAATATTTGGAAGATGCAAAAGCTGACAAAGTAGCTGGCGCAACTGCTGGTAACTTCGCTGGATTAGACGCAAATGGTAATTTGGTTGATAGTGGATACACTGATACTGATTTCATTGCTGCAAGTGCATTGAACGCTGGCACACTTTCTTCTTCAAGTACAGTAAGTGTACCAAGTGAAAAAACGGTTTATGATGCAATTCAATCTGTTAATACATCTATTACAGGATCAATCGGAAATGGTCAATTAACTCTTACATTAGCACCTGCTGATGGATCAACAACAAGTGTAAGTAACTTTACTGCTAACCAAGCAACTGCTTCCCCAGTTTCGGTTACAATAGATGTACCTGCTGCTTATGTGATTGGTTCTGATTTTGGGGGCGATGCTGAACAAGATTGGACAACCTAATCTTACTAAAAAAAACATAAAAAGTTTTAAAAAACGGTTTAGAAATAAACCGTTTTTTTTTTTTGAAAAATATTTATTGACATGAAATATGAAGGAGTATTTGTAAGAAAAAGACCATTTAGTAGTTTACTTCATTTATGGGAGTTCAATGGTAATGCTATTGATATAGTTAATGGGTTAAATTTATCAACCAGTAGCACTGGTAGTGTGTCATATATTGCAGGTAAAATTAAAAATTCAGTTTACTTTAATAGGGGGCATTTGATTGGTCCATCAGGGCGTAATCTTAATATAAACAATAACCAGTGGACAATTTCCTATTGGACAAATATTGTTACATTTGGAAATGCCGCTACTGACCCTATTGTTGGAATACTAAATAGATCTGTTGGTAGCACAAATTTTGGAACACGTTTAATTTTTTCAACACCCAATGTTTTTTATGTAAATTATTGTAACAGTAATACACAATTAAATTCAACTGTTACATTTGGACCAAATATATGGGTACATATTGCATTGAAACCACCAAACATATTTTTTATCAATGGCACAAGAAATGCACCAACTGGAAATACAATGACAACATTAAACATTGGAAATCCTGTGTATGTTGGATTAGATAATTATACGGCTATTAGAACCATGCAGGGTCAAATGGAACAATTAGCTGTATGGACTAGACAATTAACTGATGCTGAAATATTATCCATATATAATAGTGGAAATGGTTTAGATTTTAATTTATGGGGAAATAATTTAAAATAATTAGTTTATGCCATTTATTGTGGGTATTTAGATTTATTTTTAAAACTATTTATAATAAAAATAATTCATATACCAACTTTGGTATATCATTAAAAATAACATTTTAATTAATTAAAAATCTATGGCATTAAAAGTAAAAGATGCACAAGGAAATGTGCAAAAATTGGCAAATTTGGCAGAAGTAAATGGTAGAATTTCAACCAGAATTGCAACAAAACAGGATACATTAGTATCAGGTACAAACATTAAAACAATCAATCTTGGAACCATATTAGGATCTGGTAATATTGATTTACAAACACCATTAATTGCTGGAACAGATTATGCAACACCATCACAATTGGCATTAAAAGAAGATGCTATTACTGCCGGAACAACCGCCCAATATTGGAGAGGCGATAAAACATGGCAAACATTTCCATCAATACCTGCTGCTGCAAATAATGGTTTATTGAATATTATAACAACTTCTTCAACTAATGCAGTATACGCATCTGCAACATTATTAACAAGTATGGACTCTGGAAGTAATGTAACTTTAACATTACATGATGTTGCAAGAACTGGTAATTATTCGGATTTAATTGGGGCTCCAACACTTGCAAATATTATAATGAGTGGAACATCAGCTGGTGGTGATTTAACTGGTACATATCCAAATCCACAATTAGCAAATGTTTCTACTTTAACCGCAGGTAATTATGGGCAAAATTCAAACGTAAATGTACCAACAACTGGTGGAAGTTTTAGTGTACCATATATTACATTTGATACAAAAGGTCGTGCGACTCATGCTGCTAATTATACAATTACTATTCCAGCCTATCCAACAAGTTTACCGCCAAGTGGTACTATTTTGGGTGATTTGGCTGGTTCAACCTGGCCAACTCTTGATTTGGCAGCAATAACAACCGCAGGTACTCATGGTTCAACAACCGCACAAAGTCCCGCATTTGGTGGTTCATTCACAGTTCCTTATGTAACAGTTGATGCAAAGGGTAGAGTAACAGCTGGCGGAACAGCACAAGTTAATTTGCCAACGCCTCCATCTCCAACTTATGGTACTTTAACATTACAAGTTGAAGGTGCAGCCTTATCTCCTACATTTACAGCAAATGCAAATGCAACTATTAATTTTACAGGTGTAAAAAATAAACCAAGATTGGACGATGTTTGGTGGAATAGTACTACTGGTGTTATTACAATATCATTTAGTGATGCAGTTGCAAGTTCAACAAGAATTTATATACACAAGGGTGATAGTACAAACTTAGCTGGAAACATTGGGGGTACAGGTGGCACAGGCGCAATGTCAACAAGTGGTGTTCTTTTAACACAAGCAACTTCTACTGGATTAACATTCACTCCAACAACAGCAACCGAAGTTACAAATGGTGATTGGGTAATTAGTATTAGATAAGATTTTTATCTAAAATAAAATTATATAAAACTATATTCTTGTTTATGGGGATATAGTTTTATTTTTTAATGACAAAAAGAATTAAAGCAAATATTTATAAATAAAAATAAAAGAATTATGGCTAAAGACATCGTAAGTCAATACTCAAAAAGAGTTCCTTTCAGGGCATATATATTTTTTCTTTTAGAAAAACACCATATTCCGTTACCACCACGTGATTCCACAATCAACACAAATGAGGAGTTGTGGGGATATTTCATTGAAATGATGTATCATAGATGTGTGAAAAAAATAACATTTTTACCAACAAATGGATATGCGGTTGGTGATATTAATACTCAACTTATTAATAAAAGTTTTATTTTTACTGCAAAATACTTAAATGTTTTCAATAATAATCAATTTACAAGGGATTTTACAATTTCAACAAAAGGAACAGCAAGTATTTCAGGTACAAATCATTCAGTTGTATTATCAGTTGAATTAAGGGATAAATTTTATACAAATCAAGCTGGTGTTGGTGGTCTTGTTGGTTCAATTGATCATTATAATACATATGATTTACCAATTGTTTCAATATTAGGATCATATGGTTTTAACCCAGATGAAGCACCAAAAGTTGGGAGTACGGTTTTCCATATGAATGGTTATCAAACTGAAATTGTAAGTATAAACACGTTAAATAATACGTTTGTTGGTAGAACAATATCAATGAATAGTACAGATATTTGGTTCTATATGCACGATACAAGAAGTAATCTTATCAGTCATATGAACAACTTTAATAATCCCCATAGAGTTACATTAACACAAGCTGAATATTATCAAGGTACAACACCATTAGTAGTAAATCATAATGTATATCTTAATAGTCAAAACTCAAACAATAGATTTATAACATATGCCGAAGCATTAAATCTTGTTGCATCAGGTGGTATTGGTTTAGCTGGTAAATTCCATACAAGTGAATATGGACAAGGAAGTGTTGGTAGTTATAACACATATACAACTGCTCTGGCAGTTCCTTATGTTGTTGGTGAAACATTATCTGTTGGTGCAACAGTTTTCCACGCAAATCGCTTCCAAACAGTTGTAACAGCAATCTATGGATCTACATTCCAAGCTCAAACTGTATCAACAAATTCAATTGATATTGCATACTTGATTTGGGACATGCAATTATCAATTGATAATTTAACAAATTTATACAATACATTGAACTCAAACAAGATGGACAAAGTACCAAGTGCTGTTGTCAATAACTTTGCCAATTTTGTTTCAGGCGGAAATACAAAAGATAGTGGATATAATCCATCAAGTTTTGATCCAGCTGGTTCTGCTGCTGCTGTTCAATCTAATTTAAACGCTCATACATCTGCAAATAATCCTCATAACATTTCACTTACAGTTGCCGAAGCTGCACAAGGTGGAAATAATTTAACGGTTATGCACGATATATTTAGATTAACCGAAACACCTAATAATCGTTATATAACATATGCCGAAGCTGTAAATATTGCATCAAATATTGTTCAAGGAACCCCACAATATATGGGACAGATTAAATTTGGTGCTGATACTGTTTCCAGAATGAATACAATACAAAATTATTTTACAATAGCGTTAAATGATTTATGTATTGTTCAACCTATTAATTCACCATCAACCAATGCTGCATATAGATGGAATGGAACTACATGGGTTCTAACATCATTAACTGCTGCAACATTAGGACAATTCTATGATATTGTATTCTGGTTTGGTACATGGTTAGATGGAATATTGTATAATGGTACAGTTTCAGGTAGAATAACTTGTTCAGATTCAGCAACCCCAATGTGGGATTTAATTGTTCACACTGATGTTGTTGTGGATGGTTCTATTACAACCCAAAAATTGGCTAATGGTGCTGTTACAAATGTTAAAATGGCTAATATGCCAGCAATGACACTTAAAGGAAATGACACAAGTTCACCAGCAACTCCAATGGATTTAACAAAAGCACAATTAAAAGTGATGTTGAATTTTATTGAACCAGGTGATGTTCCTACTTACCAAAGTGTTGGAGATAGAACTATAACTATATCAAAAAACAATGTAACAATAGATTCATTTACAACAAATGAAAGTGGTGCTATACCAAAATATATTAATATTCCCGTTCCAACTGTACCGAATAGTACAGCAATGATGAAGGGTGATGGTATGGGTAATTTGATTGCTGCAACACCTGGAAGTGATTATCTAACAACCGCTTCACTACCAACTGTTAATGATGCTGCAATTAGAATAATTAGTTCTTCAACTGCATTGACTGCACCAACAACCGCAACTAATATTGCAACTGTTAATCAAACAAGTGCTACAACTTTAACATTACATAAAGTTGCATGGACTGGTGATGCTGGTGATTTGACTGGTGGAACAGGAATGTCACATGCTTATATGACAAACTTGTCTTGGAATAGTACAACTGGTGTTGTGAGTGTTACAACTAATCAAGCACCAACAACACGTAGAGCTCAAACAACAAGTGGTACAACAATACCTGGTAATTGGAGTGCAAACGGAACATCATTTACATTTACGCCAACAACGGTTACTGATATAACTGTAAGCGAGTTCATCCTGATTATATACTAAAATTCATATATACAAAAGTGTATATATACAAAAATGTATATCAGTGGTTATCTAAAATAAATTGGTAGCCACTGATTTTTTTATTGTTTTGTTGAAAATGATATTTATATTATATAATAATGTCTTAAAAATTGGATTTACAAAATATCATAGAACAAACCATTAAACAGGCTTTAAGAAGTGCTGAAAAGACTGTTGATACCAACCCATCTGAAAAAGAGATAAAAGCTGGAAATTACAAGAAAGGACATATCAATATTCTTGGATTTGATATTACCATTGAAAATCCAAAAGGTTCTTATCGAAGTGGAAAAGATCGTGATGGTAAAGAATGGAAAACTAAAATGTATAACACTTATGGTTATTTTAAAAACAGTGTTGGATATGATGGGGACCATGTTGATGTATTTTTAGGAAACAATTTAGAATCAAACAAAATATTTGGAATAGACCAATTTATAAAAGGGAAGTTTGATGAAACTAAATTTATGATGGGATTTGATAGTGAAGAAGAAGCCAAAAAAGCATATTTATCCAATTATGATAAAGATTGGAAAGGTTTCAAGTATATACGTGAAACTGATGTTGAAACATTTAAAAAATGGTTATATAGAGGTAAAAAACAAAGATTACCATTCCATGATTATGTTACATTATCTGAAAGTATATTGAATGAGTTGTCAATAGGTAGGGTATTATTATCCCATTTCACAGATGCTTTAAATAACCCAAAACTGTTTAATGAACCAAATTGGATACAAAAACATAAAGAAATTCAAGATAATCATGGTGATAATTTTAATATTACTAAAATTAATAGTGAGATATTAAATAAATTAATACCACAATATACATCTAAAAATCCAGAATTAATGAGTAATATGGGTATTGAAAATGCTATTAACTTATTAACTAAAAATAAATATCGTAGTGATCAAGCAGTAAATTTAACAAAAGAATTATTATCCTTACATAATGAACTGAAAGAAAATCCAGAATTAATTAATAATGGGAATTTTATGGATAGGTACAATCATTTAAAAAAATTATATGGTAATAGAGTTAACCTTGATAAACCATATAAAAAAAGTGATCGTAGAGACACAAATGGTAATTTAATAAATAATAAAGAAGATATACCTTTACAAAAAAAACCTATTGAAACAAAATCTAATATAAATAAAAAATCTTTGAAACAAGAGCCTCTTGTAATTGGTTGGGAAATGATTGAATCGAAAGAAACAAATATTATAAGGATTAATAATCGTGGTTCATGGTTAGAAGATTTTTGTGAAAAAATTAAAAAATATACAGATAAATTTGAAATACTATATGACTGTGCTTATGATAAACATAATAAGACTGGACAAAAATATGGTATTGAAAGTAAAGAATATCCTGGTATTGGGCAATTTGATTATGTAATGATTTATTCTGATGTTTCGGTTGAAGATAAAGAAAAATATAAATATTTAAGAAATGATGGCGAATATGAAATCACATGTCGAGGAATAAAAACCAAAGAGATACTCAAGGATATATTAAAAAGATTAGGTCAAAATGGGAATAGTGGTCATACATTTGCTTTCAAAATTAAATCTTTAAATGGAAACAAAGAAGATACATTACAATATGATGGCGATGGACATGATTTTGTTGAATTATTAGATGATAAAAAGAATGAAACAATTAATGAATCCACAGAAAATATTGAACAAGAAGAAAGCAAAAAAATGATTAAAAATTATTTTGGTATTCAACTGATGGATGATTGGGACAAACTACGACTTGGCGGTGGTGGATCTGGGGTTGCATATTTAACATTGGATGGTTATGTATTAAAGCTAACAACATCACCAAATGAATTTCGGACAGCACAACGAATGAAAGGAAAAACATTTAAACATTTAGTTAATGTATATAATGTATTGGATTTTGAACAAGAAAATATTCCGCCTTATGGTTATTGGAAAAAAGGTAAATGGGTGAGATGTTTTTATGGTATTCTTGAGGAATATGTTGATTCTAATTTACAGTATAACCAATTTATGCACAAATATATTATGGATGTATTATTCAATGATAATATCATGAATGGAATAGTTGGTACAAAAGCATCTCATAATAACCGTTATATTATGTTAGAGTATCTTATATCAGAAGAAAATGTTAATACTATTATTTCACGAATTGAAAGTTATGATAAATTTAATGAAGATCAAAAAAATGTTTATATAGATGCAACACAACAGTTACATGAAGCCGTTCTGGAAATGGAAAGTGTTCCAGGTCTTGAATTAGATAGTTTTTTGGGGGGTTCAAATTTTGGCTTTGATGATAATGGTGTTATAAAAGCATTTGATTTGGAGGGTATTATGACTGAAAACACATTATATGAACGTGATATGCGTTTCTATAATGACAACAATGAAGAAATGGATATTACAGATTATCTGGATACTTCATCTGAAATGAAAATAGATACTGCAATCAATATTATCAATACCAAATTAAGACAACCACAAGCAAGACATCAAGTATTAAAATATATTTTGAAAAATATTAATAAATCGAACATGTCTGGACAAATGAAAATGGATTTAAGAGATCAAGTCATGGAAGATTTATCTAACAAAGTTACAAAACTTATTATACCAACCATGTTTAAAGATGGTGAACAACAAAGAGTTGATGTTGATACACATTTAGAAGACTTAAATGAGGAAAATAAAAGATTATTATCGCACAAATTTCAAATACCAACAGAATTATTTCAAACACTATCTAATAGATTTAACAAAATAAAGGGTAATCAAAATTTTACAAGTAGAGATGGGTATAAAAGACTTCAAAATCTTGTTAATTCAAATGGTGAAATAGGTTACTTATGGATGAATAGATTAAAAAATTTCTGGAAATATTTCGATGGAGATGCTGATAATGATATTGAAGCGTGGTTAAATGGGGGGGGCGAAATGCGAGATTGGGTTAATAAAGCATTGGATGAAGCAGAAAAATCACTTGAAATGTCTAAAATGACTTCAAAAGATGCTGGTATTAAAAATGCCTTTATCCAACATCACTATAAGAACAATAATCAAATAAATGTCAATTCTGATGCTGTATCATTTGGAAAAGTAAAAAATAATATGGGGGAAAGTTTGGTGTATTGGCATGTTGATGGTGATGCTTCCCCTGACAGTGATAGTTATGAAATTGGTCCAGAAGAACCAATTACAATTAAAAATGTTGTTGAACAAATAATTAAAAATATATAATATGTGGTGTTTAAAAAACTTTTTTGAAAAGAAAATAGCAATAAAAGAACCAGAAATAAGTGTACCTATATCTGAAATCGTACCTGAATTAGAGAATGATATTGAAGATATTTATGAGAAAGTATATAATAATATGTTGACAGTAATATTAGATAATGGTCATGGCGAAAATACACCAGGAAAACGTTCACCTGTATGGGATGATGGTTCACAATTATTTGAATATGAATTTAATCGGGATATTGTGTTAAGAATATATCAACAATTATTTGAATTAAATATTCCATGTATAATATTAGTTCCAGAATTAAATGATATATCATTAACCGAAAGATGTAAAAGGGTTAATAAAATATATGATGAAACAGAAAAAAAATGTTTTTTATTTTCAATTCATGCCAATGCTGGTGGTGGAACTGGTTGGGAATGTCATATATATTCCGAAAAAACCAAATCAAAAGATTATGCAACAATTTTGGCACAGGAGGCAAAAAATGAATTTGGAACTGAATGGAAAGTTAGACAACCACTTCCTAATCAATTATATTGGGTAAGTAATTTTCAAATAATACGTGATAGTAAATGTCCAGCTGTACTAACAGAAAACTTTTTTATGGATAAAGAAGAAGATTGCCGTTTTATAATGAGTGAAGAAGGTAGAGATAGGATTGCTAAAATACATGTAGAAACAATTAAAAAAATAATATCGTAAAAATAAAGAAAATGTATAAAATAGATTTAAAATTATTTGAATTAGAACTTTGGTTTAGACGTTTATTTGGACAAAAATATCTTGTTAATCTAAATCCAAAGAGCAAAGAAATACATCGAATTTATGGGAAAAATCGTTGTAAATTTCTCCCATCTATTACACATAAAAAATATGTGGGAATAAACGGAATGAAAGAAATATTAGATGACAAACCAGGTGGGTATAATGGATGTTACTTGTGTTTAAGAGAATTTGATATGGATAAAAGAACAATGGACAAAAAATGATAAATGATTTACAATTGGAAATAAAACCAGAGCAAATCAATCTTAAATCATTTGACCAAAAAGAACAATTAAACCCAAAATTTTTCCCAAATGGGTATAAATTGAATCCAAAGGTTAGATTGAGATTGCTTGATATTGCTGATGATTTTGTGGAATATCTTAATATTCCATTCGCAAAACCATTAGATATTGTTTTGGTTGGTTCCATTGTTTCTTATCAATGGTCAAGATATTCAGATATTGACTTACATATTATATATAATTTTTATGATATTTCCGATAAAACTGACTTTGTTAGAGAATATGTTGATGCAAAGAAAAATTTGTGGAATGAAGAACGCAAAATAAAAATTTATGGTTTTGATGTTGAATTATATGTAGAAGATGAAAATCATCCATCAACAAGTAATGGTAGATACAGTATTGAAAGAAATGATTGGGTACATGAACCATCAAGAGAACCATCTTTTCAATATGAAAAAAGTTATATAAAAGAAAAGTCTGCAAAACTTATGGATTTAATAGATAGGTATGAAGAAAATTTTGAATGTAACAAAGATGATGAAGTTTATTTAATGGAATTAACAAATAAAGTAAATAAACTTTGGAGTAAAATAAAAGCAATTCGTAAAGATAGTATTGAAAAGTATGGCGAAATGTCTACTGGTAATATAATTTTCAAAGTTTTAAGAAGAAGTAAATATTTACAAAAATTATATGAATTAAAGACAAAATTATATACATTCAATAAAAGCATACGATAATTTGTTGTTTTTAATTAATACACTATTTATTATAAAATAATTATTCTTTAAAAGAAGTAAATAAAAAAATTAACACATATTATGGCTATTAATAACTATAACAGAGGAAGTGTACAAGAACAAGTTGATAGAGTACAATTTTTGATGGGAATTAATAAACCCCAAACAAACGAAAACAAAAAAGTGGCTCCATTAGGTATTATTGAAAAGACTGAAATTGGTGCTGATGGTAATTGTTATGCAATTATCAAAGAAAACAGTAGGTATTATTTGAAAAAATCACCAGACACAAAAGATATAAAATTAGATAATTTTGAATATCTTGGTGGCTCTCATAGATACAAACATTTATATGAATATAATTCATATAATCAAGCTGAAAAAGTATTAAGTGGGGAATTATTCAATGTTTCAAAAGATGTTAAGAAACAATCTGTATTAGCCGAACAAACAGCCAAAGTAGATATGAATCTTGCACAAACTGTTACCTCAAAAGAAATGCGTGAAGAAATTGAACGCCAACGTCAAATTATGACAAATGCTTCTTCAATTTTAAATGAAGATGCTGGTATCAAAAATCCCGAAAAAACTGAACCTGTAAATGAAGCAAAAGGAAATATCAATGAATTATCCATTGATGATGATGAACAAATTTTGACTGATAATGGCGATAGTGACATAGATGCTGATGAAGTTATTTCATTAGATGATGATAGTGATAGCGATTTAGATGCACAAGATGTTCAACTTGATCAACAACTTGTTACTTTAATTCCTGATTTGTTAGCCAAAATGGATCAACTTAATGACCAGCTTTCAAGATTAACTGATGATGATGGCGAATTTGATGAATTTGAGGTCGAAGAATTGGGTGAAAATGTGGTTAGTGAGGGTTCTGAATCTTCTGACCAAAAAACAAACGATCATGGTATGAGTACAATTGCTTCAACCATTACGAATAGTCAATTCGATTATAATTATGCACAAGAAGATCCAAGAGGAAGAAATAATTTACCTTCATATAATAAAGATACCAAAAATGGTATAGACGGAAATATTGGGCCACAAAACATACATAAAGATACACTTGATGATGTTGATGATGTTATTGACAGAAGTAATACGAGATGGAATAAAGACGATGAAGTAATTGATGTTGTTGAAAATGCCAATGTTGGTAGAGGTAAAGAATTTTACATTGTTGAACGTGATGGAACAGTAATGGCTACTATTAAAGAAAGCGATTTTCAATCTATGTTAAACGCAGGAAAACCAAAAAATTCAAAAGATCCATCAAAATCCTTGAAAACATCAAGACCATTCAGTGATAAAGTACAACAATTAACTGATAACATTTTCAAAGAATGTGTTGCAAGTGGAATTTTTAAAATTAAAAAATAAAATTGTATATTTAAAAAGAGTGCATCTATCATTTGAAAGAAGGCAATCGAAAAACCCAATTACTTGAATAATTGGGTTTTTTGCTTATATATGGATAATGAGTTGGGTAATGACCTATTTGATTATTATTTGAATTTTTTTAATGTACTTGGTACTAAAATAAAACAATGTTCTTCATCAATAATATATAAAATCTGTCCTTTCTTATTTTGTTTAATAATTCCCTCAAATTTATTTCCATCAATTGTTAATGGGGTTGATTTGGATGAATTATCATTTGAACCAACTAATTTACTTAAAATATTTACACTTTCTGCTAATTTTGCCAAAGCATCATTGTTTGTGTTATTACAACATTCAGATTGTTGTTGAGAATGTCCTATTTTTTGTTGTGATTGATTTTTATTTCCATGTAATAAATCCATTCTAACATTTTCTTGTAAATATTGTTGTGTGGTATTACTTACAGAATTAGTTAAAAATGATGGAAGTGGTTCATCTTTTTTTCTTTGAATACTTTCGATAATTTCTGGCGGTAAAACACCTGTTAATGGTACTCTTTTTTGTGGTAAGTTTGGATTGTTATATACTTGTTGTGGTGGTTGTACTGGTGGTATATAATCTTCTTGTAATGGTTGGATTCTTTTACCAACAGAATTAGCGACTTTTACATCTATTTCACCATCTTCACGATCAATATTATCAACATCAGTAGAAAAGTCTAATGATTTATTAAATTGTTCAACAAATGTTTGAGTTGGATTTCTACCATTAAACAAAGCACTTATCATATTTTCATCTACTCTATCAAATTCACTTACATACATGTGTATTCTTATTTATTATTAATATAAATCTTTTTCCAACTTTTACAAGTTTTGTTTCTCTTTTCTATATCCAGAAAGATACTGGTTAGCCAATCTTTGAATTTCAAGATATTTTTGTTTAGCAATTTCAGCATTTCTTTTATCACCAGTTCTTTCAATTTTTTTCCATAATGACAATGCTCTATTGGAAATAGCTTTAACTTCCTTAAATCTTTCGGTTTGTGTTCTTGATTGACCAGTAACATCAACTTTTTGAGGTTGTCTATTTTGTTGTAAATCTCTTTCGGTATCAGTTTTATATAACTCTGGTTCAATTTCTTGTTTTCTATATTTTTCCTGTGGTACAAATTTTTTCCATCTAGCCACTTCAATTGTTCTTTTCATCCACTTATCTTCATTGGGATTGAACAATGAGGGGGCTTCTTTTACAACATTAGGTAGTATTCTAAAAACTTGTATATCTTTTAAATAGAGGATTTTATAATCAGAAACTTTACCAGCTGAAACACGTGGATTTGTTTGATATACCCTTATACAAGGTAAATCCATATATCTACCAATACCATATGCTAATATTACACAATACCTGCTACCACTTTCAACAGGATAACCTGGCACATTTGATTCATATGTAATAAAACATAAATTTCGACCTCTCAAAGCTTTTAAAACCTGTGCTTCCGAAGCCGATTCATTCAGTAATAATTGATTAAATATTTCACAGATATTTATCATCAAAACACAATTTCTTTGTAATAAATAGTTATTATCAAAAATATATTTAAAACGATATTTATTTAAAAATAATCCTTTAAAATGATTTTAAAAGAATTAAGGAAAGGTGAAACAGGTTTAGGTTATCTTATTGAAAGAGATGGATACATTGATATTAATGATCCAAACAATATGAAATTAAATGAGGATGTAAACAATAATAGTAATTGGTTTATACCACATCCATTCATTGTACATGCTGTATTCCAAAAATCTGACACCCCAAATGCTAATGGGAGAATTTATCCAAGACATATATTAGAAAGAGAAGTTGAAAAATATACTCAAAAAATATTAGATAGACGAGCTTATGGACAACCAGATCATCCTGCTGATACTGTAATTTCTGTTAAAGAATTATCACATAATATTTTAAAACTTTGGTGGGAGGGTAAAACTGTTGTTGGTAATATGGAATTGATATTAACACCTGGATATATTAAATATGGAATTGTTTCAAGTGTTGGTGATAGTATTGCTAATTCTATTTATTTTAATAAATTAAAATTAGGTGTTTCTTCACGTGGAGTTGGTTCGGTTGAAAATAAAAATGGTACTGCAATAGTTCAAGATGATTTTGAATTGCTATGTTGGGATATTGTATCAGATCCATCAACCCCAAATGCTTACATGGCTTTAGAACCAGAAAACTTACAACCATATATTGAAAATACTGAAATAAAAGATAAAAATAAAATATATATAATCGAAAAGATTGATAAATTATTAAATAAACCAATGTTATTCACATAATATATATTAATTTTTTTTATTATGACTATTTATTAAAAAAATAAACTCAAAATATAGTTTACACCATGAGTAAAAAAATAGACAATCCAATATTGGATGCAAAAGAAATTCAGGAAATGGTTAAGTTAAATACTGAATCAATTCTTAAGAATATTATGGAAGAAAGTATAAAAACAAACATGAGAAACATGATAAAAGAATCTGATGACGAAGATTATGAAGAAGAAGTAGAAGTCGAAGAAACACCAGTAGAAGTCGAAGTTAATGTAGATGCAGATAATGATGGTGGCGAAGGGGAAGATGATTTTTCCGAATTTGAAGTAGATGATGATACTTTAGACCTAACAGATGCTAGCGATGAAGATCTAATTAAAGTATTTAAAAAGGTACAAGGCGATACAGAAGTTGAGGTAACGAAAACTGATAGTGGTGTGGAAATTAACGATAACGAAACTGGCGCTGAATACATCATTGATTTGGATGAGTTGGATGAAGCCAATCTTGGTTATACAACAAAATACCAAAGACCAACAGGGATTAACATCCCATCTGGTACAGGTTTTCAAGGGAATAAGCCCTTAGGGGATAAAAATTCACCAAATACTGATTCAGGTGCAAGAAATTATGGACAAAGAATTGGCGATGGCGCACCATTTAATGAAAATGAAGAAGTTGATTTAGATGAAAGTAGCGATGAAGTTGGAGAAGGAAAAGCACGTACAATGAATAGACGTTACAGAGCTGGTGTATTACAACAGCAAGTTCCAGATCAAACATGGAGAACAGGTAATTATGTTCGACATGGCGGTCAATTAGAACCAACATTGTCAGCCAATGAATCCAAAATTTCTAAAATTGAAAAGGAATTAAAACAATTAAAGGAAGAAAATATTATTTTAAAAGAGTGTGTAAGACAATTTAAAGAATCTGCACAAACATATTATGTCACTTCACGTGAAGTAGCAATGACAAATTGTAGACTTGCAAAAGCTGTAAATTTATTTACTGAAAATGCAACCACTCTTGAAGAAAAGAAAACAATCCTTGAAAGACTACAAAATTGTAAAACCGAAAAAGAAATCAATTCTTTACATGAAACTATCAAATCTGAATTGAAAAACAAACAACCTTTACAAGAAAATATTATTGATAAAGGCTTTGAAGCACAGGAAAAAACTGTTGTAGATAAACCGATATTTATAAATGAGGATGTTCAAAAATCATTAGGATTAATGAATAGAGTTTTGAGTGTTAGAAACTAAATTAAAAATAATTAAAAAACTATAAAGAAAATGAAAGAGTTCTTAAAATCAGGCGTTGTTGGTAACATTGAATATGACCAATTACGTGAAAACAGAAAGAGAATATCTGAAACTTGGGAAAAACTTGGCTTTACTCAAGGTCTTGTTGGTGTACAAAAAGAAAACATTGCAACTCTTTTTGAAAACACAGCAAAACAATTAATCAACGAAGCAACCGATTCTTCTAATTCAGGATCGTTTGAAACTGTTGTATTCCCAATTGTTCGTAGAGTATTCTCGAAATTGCTTGCTAATGATATTGTATCTGTACAAGCGTTGAATTTACCAATCGGTAAATTGTTCTATATTAAACCTGTAACAAGTGAAAGACAATGGGAAGGTTTAGATGCTAATGGTAATATCCAAGATGGTTCGTCAGCGAAACATACTGGAATGATGGGCTACGAAAGAGATGACCGTAACTGGCAAAACACAGGTAAAGGTAATCAGGGTGCTTTTGCAAACCGTTACTACTTGCCCGATGATGTAATTGTTACAAACGCTTCTCAAAAGCCTGTTCCTACATTTGATGCTGTTGATCCTGTAACTGGTCAACCATTACCAACTGCTGTACGTCATACTCCAGTCGTCACTCAATTTATGAAAACATCTCTTTACGATTTGTTCTACAACGATTTCTTGTATGATAATAGTAAAGGTAGAATTTGGATTAAAGTTGCACAAGCTGCTACCCCAGTTATTTTAACTGCACAACGTGATTTCCAACCACCTACGACACCGACTTATCCGCCTTCAAGAAATGATGGTACTATTCGTAACGTTATATTAGAAGTAACTGGTTTCAATAACTATAATGCTGGTAAATTGATTGGTCCTGATGGAAATGAAATGGATAGCGAAGCATTTTTAGCTTCATTGAGAGTTCTTGCTGCAAATGCAATTCCCGATGCTACAAATAAAGGTTATACAACATTCTTACAATTTGAAAACGTTCCTTATCGTGTTATGACACAAAAATATGGAAAAGCTATCGTTGAAAGAGAAAATATATGTGATGCCGAAGGTAAAATTTACTTGGAACTTGACTTAACAAAACCAACTGTTGATCAAGGTTTGACAATTGACGGTTATATTGGTATTGATCCATTAACTGTTATTGATAATGCTGCTTTCTTGGTAACTTGGGCGCAATATGATAGTCTTGAACTTGAAACTGAAATCGCAGAGGTTTCTTTCAAAATTGAAGGTGTTACAATCGCTGTTGAATCAAGAAAATTACGTGCAACATGGTCTCCTGAATTAGCACAGGATGTTGCTGCTTTCCATAATATTGATGCCGAAGCAGAATTAACCGCTTTATTATCAGAGCAAGTAGCAGCTGAATTGGATCGTGAAATTCTTCGTGATTTAAGACACGCATCAGCTTGGCAATTACGTTGGGATGTGAATGGTTGGAGACGTATGGCTTCATTCTCTACCAACTATACCCAAAAAGACTGGAATCAAGAATTGATTACTTGTATTAACAAAATCAGTGCGCAAATCCATAAAGCTACATTGATGGGTGGAGCTAACTTTATCGTTGTTTCCCCAGAGGTTTCGGCTGTATTTGATAACCTTGAATATTTCCACGCTACAAATGCCGCTCCAGAAGAAGATCAATACTCATTAGGTATTGAAAAAATTGGAACATTACAAGGACGTTACCAAACCTATCGTGATCCATATAGCCCTCACTGGTCTGTATTGATTGGTCATAAAGGAAAATCTATGTTGGACACTGGCTACATCTACGCACCTTATGTACCATTACAATTAACTCCGACTATCTATAATCAATTTAACTTTGCGCCTGTTAAGGGAATTATGACAAGGTATGCCAAAAAAGTTGTTAATAACAAATTTTACGGACAAGTTAGAGTAGACGGTTTAACTGTATGGAATGTAAATGAGTTCAGATAATCAATAGATTATTTATAAATTAAAAAACCCAAGTCAATTAAATGGCTTGGGTTTTTTGTTTTCATAAGATGTTAATTTTTATTCAACTGGTACTTCTTCTGTTTGTTTATCAATCCAATCTTCAATAGTAGACATCATTTTTTCATATTCTTCATTAATTAATGATTTTCCTGAATATGTTGGAACAGTTTGTGTAAGTTTATTTTCAATTTTTTCAAGTATTAATTTACCCTTTTGATTTTTACTTTCACCCATTGGTGCTGCTTCGGTTTCTCCTCCAGCTTCGGTTTCAGCACCTTCACCACCAACATCAGCACCTTCCATTCCACCGCCAAAATCATCCATTCCCATATCACCACCACCGAAGCCTCCTCCGCCACCAGATCCACCACCTGATGCTTGACCAATATCAGTAACAGTATAATCATATTGAGCATTTGGATCACCATATATTAAATCAACTTTATCAAACATTCCTGTTCTTTTGATAATTTGTTGGGTTAATATTAATTCTTGTGAAATAACTTTTTCTAATCTTAAATCAGATAATATTTCATCAATTTCTTGGTCAGAAAATTTCATTATATCTTTAAGTGCCTTTTTCCATGAGTAAATTGGTAAACCATCATCAGTAGCTGCTGATACTGCATCTTTAACAGCCAATACTTTCTTCTGTAATTCTTCCACACGCATTATCTCGGCTTGTGTGGAAGGATTGTTCATTGTGATAGTAAAGTTGTTTAGGTCATCTTTAAAACCTAATAAAAAGAGATGAATAATAGCAATATTATTTAACTCCATTATAGCACATTGTTGAACCCTATTGATTAATTTTGAAAATCTAATATCAACTAATGACAAATTACGACCTTCGGCTGGGGATGCTTCAAAGTTTAAAAATACTTTGGGTACTCCAAGTGCTGTTAGCATTTGTAGATGCACATATTCCAACATTTCTTTTAATTTATCCAAATTATTTCCGCTAGCTAATGTTTCAATTTTTGTACCATCTTTTTGACCACGTATTGGAATGAATATATCATCAACTGCTGATAAAATATTTTTTGATAAATCTAATTGTCCAGTTTGTGGATCAACTCTTAATGTACGTTTAAAATTATTTGCAATATCTTGAATGAAAGCTGGTACATCCGCTGCATCAATTAATCCAACATCAATTTTATAAACAAATCTTTCAAATGCTTTTTCTAAAATATAAATTAACATAGCATCTTCCATCATAGTTAATCGTCTCCATTGTTGTCTTGCACCTGCAAGCCATGAACAACCATAGGGTATTGCTATTGTATCATTTAGTAATCGGAAATGTGCCATTTGCCATCTCAAATATTTTTGTGAACCAGCAGCTCCAGTCCATTCAAAATATGGGCTTAAATCATCCCCTTTATTTGTACTTTGTCCTACAACACCATAAGGATATTGATTATTAAATCTTTTGATTTCAACAACTGGCATTTGTTTCCACCCTAATATACCATTTTTTGATGTAACATTAAGTAATCTGTAATCATTACCATATTTACACATTGTTCTAATAAGAGGTAATAATTCTAAATGAATTTGCAATCTGTTAACAAATAAATCTTCCAATATTGATTTAATTCTTGGTGATGTTGAAAAAATATTTAATAAACTCCCATCTGGCCCAATTGTACATGCTTCATTCGACACAATGTTAAGTGCCTGATATATTTCAGGTCTTTGTGACATTAATTCAACATCTCTATACATTAAATCAACGAAATTCATATTTCTTGTTTCGTTGATATTAGTTCTCATATTTGAGTTAAACCATTTTCTACTTAACCATTTATCTTGTTTAAGTTGAAGTTTTGCATTATCATATTCATTCTTATCTGTTGTTTTTAACAGAATATTAGAATCATAGTTATAAACATTTGGCGATTGGTTAGATTTTATGTTAGTTGTATATGTACCATTACTCCAACCATTTAATGTTTTATCTAATGATTGGAATATTGTCCATGTGTTTTTATTAGCTGCCATATTTGATGATATTTATCTTAGTATAAATATGTAGAATGGATAAAATAAATCAATAATTAAAATCCTTACACTATTTATATGAGGTTAATAGTATGTAATGTAATTTTATCATACTATTTATATAAAAGAAATAAATTTAATAATTAAACATAAGATTATGGCATTAACTAATGTAAAGGGACTTCATGTAGCACCTGGAATATATCAAAAGGAAACAGAGATCATGCCAGCCAATTCAAGAACAAGTATTACAACACTTGGTCTTGTTGGGGAAACATTAAAAGGTCCTGCTTTCGCACCGATTTATATACAAAATTGGAGGGATTATGAGGCAACATTTGGTGGTACTTCAACTGAATTATACAAAGGTTCAAAATACCCTCGATATGAACTTCCTTATATAGCAAGAGATTATTTGGCTGAAAGTAATCAACTAATTGTAACTAGAGTTCTTGGACTTTCTGGTTATCACGCAGGTAAAGCATGGCTTATTAAAGCTATTGGTAGTGGAAAAGGTGAAAATATGTTAGTTGGTGTTCTTCGTTCAAGAGGACACTATGTAAAAACATTTGGTTCACCACAATTTTCAGATCAGCCAGTCAAAAGTGGGGATATTGAAAAATATGTACAATACATTGTAGGTAGAGTTGATCAGACAGCAAACAATCCAATTCCAAACAGTGACAGAATTACTTATGATGGTAAAAATTATACATTTGGGACAAAATTCTTTGGTACTGACAAACCAACTTACTCGGTAACAGGTAGTAACTTGATTGTATATGGTTATTGTGGTACAAAATACGAATATGATAAACTTTTGTGGGATGCCGAAGAAGTTTTCATTGGTCCATCAGGACAACCATCAACTAAGTTTACATGCGGTAAATCAGGTGTTTGGCAAAATGCTCAATTTACAGGAATACCAAGTACACCATCCGATTTGGGTACTTTCAAATTAATTATCAAATTACGTGAAACTGGTGAATATGTAGAATATACTGTATCATTAAATCCAGGTCAAAAAAATTATATATATAATGTATTAGGCGGAAGAGCTGATGAAGGTAATGCACCTATTTGGGTTGAAGAATTGTATGACATTGCTTTCCAACAATTAGTGTATAAAAATGGGGTTGATCCAAAAGATTACATTGAAGGAATTTTATTAAATAGTAGTAATGGTTCTATTGACCAAATAGTTGTTACTAATGGTGGTTCTGGATATACAAGACCAATCATAACAATTACCGATCCGAATGGTGTTGCTGCAACTGCTTTTGCAACTATTAATCCAGGTGGTGAAATTGATAGTATTGATATTATCAGTGGTGGTATTGGATACACACATCCAACTGTTGTATTTACTGATCCGTATGGTATTGGAGCTGCTGCAACCGCAACAACAGATATTAATGGTGTAATTGTTGCAATCAATATGTTGACACCAGGTTCTGGATATACAAATCCAACAGTAACCATTGTTGATGAACATATTAGTATGGTAACAGTTGTAAATGGTGGTTCTGGATATACAAGACCAACTGTTATGATAAGTGATCCAACTGGTTCTGGTGCTGCTGTTGAAGCCGTTATTGATGGTTTAGCTGGTACAATATCTGAAATTACAGTTGCAACACCAGGTTCTGGATATACACATCCTGCTGTAACAATTACTGATGGTGGAACAGGAACAGGCGCAATTGCAACTGCTGTATTAGGAGCTCCGATTGCTTCAATTAATGTAATTAGACGTGGTTTAGGATATACAACTGGTAATACAGATGTGGTTATTACAGATGAAACAGGAACAGGTGCAATTGCTGTTGCCGTTCTTGGTAATCCTATTCAATCCTTATCATTGCCTGTAGGAACTGGATTTACAAATCCAACAATATCATTCTCTGACCCAAGTGGTGGTGGAAATGGTGCAATAGCGACTGCTGTTGTTGTAGCTGGTGTTGTTACATCAATAAATGTTTCAAGACCAGGTAATGGTTATTCATCAACCGCAGTGGCAACAATTTCTGATCCAGTTGCTCCTTCAGAAACATTAACTATAACATTTGATACAAGTATTACACAAATATCATCAATTGATGTTACAAATGGTGGTACTGGTTATATAAATCCTGTTATCAGAATTGTTGATAATGGATTCCCCCCAACAGTAAGTCAAGATGCTGTTGTTTCTTCGACATTAGGTGTTGCTGATGTGGTTGCTAAAATAGTTGTAAATAATCCTGGTGCAAATTATACATCACCAACTGTAACTATTACAGATGCAGGTGTAGGTACAGGTGCAACAGCGAGTGCAACAGTAGCAACTGGTACAATTACAGCAATTAATGTTGTTAATAATGGTGGGGTTGGTTATACAAATCCAACTGTTATGATACAAGACCTTACAGGAAGTGGCGCAATAGCAACCGCAATGATTGAAGGTACAGGTGCAACAGCAAGTGCAACAGCAAAACCAACAGGTGTAATTACTGCTATCACAGTATCTAATAAGGGAGCTGGTTATACAAATCCAGTAATTGATATTACTGACGAACCTGTTATTACACATATTGATGTTGTAACCGCTGGATTTGGATACGTTTCACCAACAGTTGCAATATCTGATCCAACAGGAACGGGTGCGACAGCAATAGCACAAATAGATGGTGCTGGTAGAATTATTGGTATTACAGTAGGAAATCCAGGTACAAATTATACAAATCCAACTGTTGTTATTCAAGACCAATTTGGTACAGGTGCAACTGCAATAGCAAATGTTGCTGGTGGTACAGGTGCGACTGCCTATGCTAATATTGACATGAAACAAATTCGTGTTATAGATGGGGGAACTGGTTATCCAACAATTCGTATTACTGACAGTGCTGTCCCAGCAACTGGATATGGTGCAATTGCAATATTACAAATGGACGAAAATGGTATTTTACCAAACGCTATAATTACTAATGGCGGAACTGGATATACTTCCCCAGTGGCAACAATTCAAAGTATGGTCGGTTCAGGTGCAACTGCAACTGTAACAATGGACGGTGCTGGTGTTATCACAGGTATTACAATCAATGGTGGTTCAACAGCAAATGGATATAGTAGAGTAACAATAAATGATTCTACTGGTGCGGGTGCAACAGCAATTGCTACAATAGATGCAAGTGGTGCAATCAACTCAATTGAAGTTACAAACAGTGGAAGTGGATATACAAGTCCTGTTGTTGCTTTCGGTGTTAATTCAACAGCTAAAGCTGAATTTTTGTACAATGGATTAACAGAACAAGGTGAATTTGAGGTTATTATTTCTAAATTTAGACCAGTTTTTAGTATATTGGAATTACCAAATCAAGCATTGTTAAGAAGTAACTTGAATGAAAGATACTTATATTCATATAATGAATCAATCCAAACAGACTATATTGAAGAAATTGTTACAATTGTAACAGCTCCAAGATACCAAAAAACAACAACAAAGATTGGAAAAACATTAGGACCAGACGATGATGGTAAAATATTAGTAGTTAAAGAAGATGTAGATAACAGTGGTAGAAAAACTTATAACTATCATTACATTATTACATCAACAAGTAATGGTGTTACAACTGATGTTGAAGAAGAAAGATTATTAAACAAAGGATTTGTTGGCGGATTTTCACCAAAATATGTTTTCGTAAATAATCAAAATTTATTCTATGAGATTGAAACATTTGTACCAACTGCTGAATACCCATTTAATCATATAGTTCAACGTGTTGTTGGTGATATGAGTGATTATAAAGAACAATTTAGATTTGCTTCAACACCATGGATTGTATCAGAAATGATTGGTACATTTGCAAATAATGAAGTAAAACGTTTGTTCAGATTCCATACAATAAGTGATGGTGACACTGCTAATACTTTATTTAAGGTTTCTATCATCAATATTGATCCAGCAAACTTAACATTTGATGTTGTTATCCGTAACTTCTATGATTCAGATGCAAGTATAACAGTAATGGAACAATTTAGAAGATGTAATCTTAATCCATCATCCCCAAATTATATTTTAAATAGAATTGGCGACTTCTATAATTCAACAGCACAAACATCAAGATATGTAACAGTTGAAGTTGCTGATGACGAAACAATTAGACATAGAGTACCTTGCGGATTTTTAGGAATACCTGTTCGTGATTTAGGTATTGGTTTTAACAAACCCCAATTAGCCTATAACACAGCTGTTTATCCTGAAATAAAAGAAAGAAGACAATATTTTGGATATTCTGATATTTTAGGAATTGATACAGATTGTTTAAGTTATAAAGGTAGAACAACTTATACAGATGGTCTATATACAGATGGTTTCCATTTGGATAGTAGAGTAAATGATTGTACAACAGTTGTAGATGGCGAAAATCCAGGCGTTAATTGTACTTCAATTGACCCAGACCAATATGTAAAAGGTGTTTATACATGGCAAACCCCATCTGTTGATACACTTGGATTTGGTGGTGAATCTCCACAAATAACCAGTGCTGAAGATGTTGTTGGTACTATATATGAAAATGGGCAAATGCGTAAATTTACTGTAGCGTTCTATGGCGGATTTGATGCTTGGGATCCATATCGTGCATCTCGTACAACACAAGATGATTTTAAAGCAAGTCGTTATAAAGGTAAAATAAACTCAAATACAGGCGAAGGAGAACACTTTGATGTTGTAAGAGATGATGTATGGGGATTTGGACAAACAGCCATTACAAGCGATTTCTATGCGTTCTGGGCTGGCTATTTAACTATGGCTAATCCATCTGAAACTCCGATTAATGTATTTGCTTCTCCAGGTATTGACTATATCAATGATACATTACTTGCAAAAGAAGCTATTGAAATCATTGAAACTGATATTAATCAACGTGCAATATACATTATAACAACACCTGATAAACCATTTGGTGCTGATGATATGGTAAGTTCGATGTTTACATCTGATGATGTTGTTGCCAATTTAGATGCTGTTGAAATTGATAGTAGTTATACAGCAACATATTATCCATGGATGAGATATTGGGATCAAAATGAACAAAAAACCATTTTCTTACCTGCAACAAGAGATATTGTTCGTTCAATTGCACAAATAGATAATACAAGTTACGCATGGTATGCACCAGCTGGTGATAGTCGTGGTAGAGTTAATTGTTTATCAGCAAGAACTAACTTGAAGGTGTATGATGAAGATACATTATATGCTGGTAGAATCAATCCAGTTAAAACGTTTGCTCGTGATGGAGTATATGCTTGGGGACAGAAAAATATGAAAATATCATATTACCAAGACAGAGAGGCTTTAACAAGAATTGGAGTAAGACGTATGATGATAAGAATTAAAGATTTGGTTGCAAGAGCAAACAGAAACTTAATTTTTACACCAAATGATGCAACAACAAAAAACAAATTCATTTCAAATACATCTGCAATATTGAACGATGTTAGAAGTAACAGGGGTATTACGGATTATAGAATAGAAGTTGATGATAGTATTGAAGCAAGAGAAGCAAGAACACTTCCTGCAAAAATATGGATTAAACCAATTAACTTACTTGAATATATTGAAATCGAATGGGTTATTACACCAGAAGGTGTTGAACTTTCAAGTTTGACTTAATCACAACTTGACATAATGAAAAAATGGGTGAATTTTTAACGTTCACCCATTTTTTTTTATGTTATTCACTTTCCATTATTACTAATCTATTCCATTCATTTACAATATATGGTTGAAGTTCATCACCATACCAACTAATACTAATTTTATCTTTTGATACACCATATTTTTCATTTAATATTTTAGCAACAGCTCTTGCTCGTTTTTCTGACAAAGTATAATTATATTTAGGATTACCTGTTTCTCTATCCGCATAACCAGTAATTTTAATTGGTACATTATTTTGTATAGCAAATTTAGCCATATCAAATATATTAGTCATCTGATTTGCATCAATTATCGAACTATTTAATTTGAATACAACAATTTTGTAAATCATTTCCCTTTCTATATTATTCACAATTGCACTGTTTTCTGGACATTCGGGACAATATTTTGGTCTTTTACTTAATTCATCATTTTGACTACGAAGATTATTAATCTCATTATTCAAATCATTTAACAAATAATAATCCATTGATTCAATAACTTGAAAATTTGTTTTACCTAATTTAAAATTCAAACCAAACATTGCAGATATTAGTCTATCTTCTTCATGGTGCATATCAACCCGATTAAATTGTTCATTTAACATTGTATATTGACCTTCAAGATATAAATCAACACGTTCACTTAATCGAATTGGTATTAATAACCCCATATTCAATGTTGGGGATTCTGACCTTTTTATTTTTCGATCACCAAATACTTTTTCTGGCCTATGTGCATATCCACCACCGACAAAAGGTATAATTCGCATTATTCTACGTTCATCATATCTACCAAGACAATTTGTAATATCAAACATGAAGTCTAAATGTACATTTCCATATGTCAATTGTCTTATACTTAAATTCTTTTCTAAATCGTATTCAAAATTTTTAAATACACCAGCATCATATTTTAAACGATTTGCAATATATGGATTAAACCATTTTCCGAAAGACACACTACCTAATGAACCAAGACGATCTTCAAACGCAGCATCACCATTAAAATCTCCAAGATAAATATTTCCACCAAAACCAACAGATAGAAATGTATTATCAAATACTCTGTTTTTAACAAAACTGTTTCGATAACCAGATCCAATACTTAATCCACTAAATGGTGCATACTCCTGTGCCGACATATTCATAAAAACGACACTACATAACAATAATAATAAAACTCTAAATTTCATAATAATTAAATTTTAAATGATTTGCGATAAATATAATAGTTTTAATTTCCATTTCCTAAAAAACACCTTATTTTATTAATTAAAACTTTGGGACTGTTTTCATCATTCTTATGAACTATTGTGTTTAAAGAATAATAATTAGAAAAATTATTTTTCATATTATCCAATTTTTTGATATGATCTGGATCTGAATAGATAATTGTTTTCATCCAAATTTCTTTTTCTTCTTGTTTTCTTTGAGTATCATCTGGTGGTAATGAAAGATTACAACAAATTCGTTCTAAAAATGTAATTCCATGTATTGGAAAATACTTACTATAATCAATTGGATCCATACCATTTGGATTTATATTTAGTCCCAATATTATTAAATCAAAATCACCACAATATTTTTCCCAATATGTCAGTGCTGATGTATAACTTCTACTATGTTTTATATCATAACCTGTACTATGTTCTAATTTTTCTTTTAAAACATAATCATCTTCAATTAACAATATTCTTATCTTCCCAATATCTGCTTTTGATAATACTTCATCAATAAAGCCTTGAAAATCATTTGATAAATCCATATAAGATAATTTCATACAAATATATCAATTTTTATTTAATTCTAAAATATTGGTTATTTCTATTTATAGATATATAATATCATATAATGGCTAATTTACAAGTAATAAGAACCGAAGTTAATACATACGATCATTGGGTGTTGGATAGAAAACATTATTATGATTTTTTCATATCAAGAGAACCACATTATGCGGATATTGATATGAATCAAGATTGTGTCGCAGTTACAATTGATCCAAATGAACCAGAATGTATTGGTGAAGATGGGGAAACATTATACAGTTCAACTATATGGAAAGATGCGGTTAATACAGGTATTGAATTACCTGATTGGGGGTTTTGTTCGATTGATAATGGTTATACAAAAATTGATTGGAATACAGATGATTTGTTGGATATATTCACAAATACCACATTAACAATTCCAGAAAATGATTTACGATTTTATATGAAACCAGTTGAAGGTTTTTATTATTGTGATCCAAAAATTGATTACAGTACATCTATTGAAGAAGAAAATGGTCAAAAATTTATCAAAGCTGATGGCGGTTTTTATCAAGGGTTTTATAAATTATTTTTACCTGAATATACTGGTCAGAAATATCAAACAATGTATAATCGTCCTGAACAGGTTGAATCATATGAATTTATTATTCGCCCAAGAAATATTACAAAGGATAATACTTTGAACTATTATTTTCCAGAAAATAGCGGATTTTTCTTTTATAAAGGAACACGTGCTGAAAATAAATGGTGGTATTATTCAAACAAGATTAATATGGAAAACTTTGAATATTTAAAGAAAACTATTTTAGAAAATGGGTGGTGTAATTATGATGAATTATTAGACCCAGATGAATTAGCAAAAGCAAAATCTATTTATGAAAGTTTATACACATCATCTGGTGTAATATTAAACACACCAAACTTTACTGAATTTGAATCAAACAATAAATATTTATTTTTTAACCGAACATGTTGTGGTTATCTTGTTAGAGATGAAGATAAACCAGAAAGTGTAATAGTTGGTTATCAAGAAAAAAACAAAAATCTGAATTATTATTTATTGTTTAATCGCAGTATTGATTGGAACACAGGACAACCATTGGGACTAAGAGTGAAAGATTTGGAACCAACTGTTGGTTGTTGTACATTTTCTTATTGGTCATATTTCAGTAAACTATATAGATGTGATCCGTATAAACGATGGAATTTTATTGACAAACCATTACAAAACTTACCAGATGAATTTAAAGATATTGACATATATGATAATCAATATCATGAAATATTTTCTGATACTTTTAATAATGCAATGGGATTTAGGATAACCCCAAAAGGACAATTAGGTTATCGGATAAACATACAAAATTGTGATGATGATAGAAATGAAAATCCAACTAAACTATTAGAAGAATATTCATCAGAAAATATTATTAATTGGGATCAATGGAATCATATTGTTGTTAAAATAGTTTATGATATTCCAATTAAAAATCCAGAATGTAGTACACAACCATCACGAACTGGTACAATTTCATTTTATGTTAATGGGTTTTTAAAATTTATATCAAAAAAATATAAAGAACCAATGTTTAAAGAACTGGCAGAATATTTTGAAAAACAAGAAGGTGTACCATTTAATATGAGTTTAATGGGCGGTTCACAAGGGTTATTGGAAACAATATTGTCTAATAATCCACAAGATTATGACAGATATATTTTTCCAATAGAAAGATTTTTTACAGGTACATTAATGGGGGATTTAAGATATTTTAGGATAGGTGAATGTAATATTGGATTAAATCAAATCAGAAACATGTATATTAATTTTAGACAAATTATACCATTGCCACCCCCAATGTTTACAGTTCAAATAAATAATTTAACATAAAATCTAAAATAATGGTGTATTTATTTGAATTTTAAATTAGATTAATTATATGATTTCACAAGAAGAACAAGTAAAAGAATATGTTAAATGTTTTGAAGATAAAAGTAGAATATACTTTATAGAAAATTATTTTAAAACATACGATGCAACTATTGAACGAGTTGTACCATTCAAATTATTTCCTAAACAAAAAGAATATCTTTTAAATTGTGCTAACAATTCCAACAATATTGTTTTAAAACCAAGACAATCAGGATATTCAACTGTAACATGTGCTTATATTGCAGCAAGTCTTGTATTTGCTGGAATGGATAACCATGAAGTTGTATTAATAATTGCAAATAAATTAGATATGTCACAAGATGACTTAGCTAAATTAAAGGATTTTTTATTACAAGTTCCCCGATGGTTTTGGGGCGAAGATTATTATCATCCAGAAGAAAATGCACTTAATGATAAAGGGAAAAGAATTAATGATGAAAAAGAAAATTCAATATTTGTCAGAGAAACAATCAAAGAATTAACATTATTTACAGGTACTAAAATGTATGCCAGATCGAGTGGTGCAAATGCTTCTCGTGGTATTAGTGCATGTTCTTATTTGTTTTTAGATGAAGCAGCATTTATTGAAAAAGGTTCAAAGGTTGCAGCAGCAGCTATCCGAACAATGGGTAGTGTTAAAAATAAACATATCTTTATGGTTTCAACACCAAACTTGAAAGATAGTTTATATTATCCAACATATCATAATGCACAACTTGGTTTAAACAATTATAAAATTACTTATTTAAAATGGTATTATGATCCACGTTACAATAAAAACTTAAAATGGTATAAGGAATTATTAACTACTGATGTTGATGGTAATGAAATCAAAGAAATAATATGGGAAAATGAATCAATTATAGATAAAGTAGGTAATATAAGATACCAACCAGACCGATGGAAAGAAAAGGAGGGTGATGGGTGGAAAGCAACTTCCCCATGGTTTGTTGAAGAATGTAATAATTCAAACAATGATGCTATTTTAATTGCACAGGAATTACTTTGTTCATTCATAGGTTCTGGAAATGTGGCTGTTGATCCGAAAGTAGTTGAAATGCAGAAGAACAAAAATGTAACCGACCAATATAAAACAGATCCAATTTATGATGATATACGAATATTTAAACCACCAATAACAGGTCATAGATACATATTGGGGGTTGATGTTAGTAGGGGAGATGCTGGTGATAATTCGGCGTTTGAACTACTTGATGTTGATGCAATAGATGAATTTGGTATCAAATATATAGAACAAGTTGCAGAATATGAAGGCAAAATGACTGGGGATATTTTGGGCGAATTATGTTTTAAATATGGAACACTCTATAATAACGCATTAATAGTTGTTGATTGTATTGGTGGTTATGGAGAATCAACTGTATTAACATTACTTAATTTAGAGTATCAAAATCTTTATTATGAAACAGTTCAAAATAAAGATTATATGATTAATTCTCCAAAATTAGAAAAATTTGTTTCAAATGATGAAAAATTACCAGGTTTCCATGCAAAATCAGCAAGAACATATATGGTTTCCACATTTATTCAAGCATTAAAAAGTAATCTTTTAAGAATTAGAAGTATTAGAGTTATTGGTGAATTAGAAACATGGGTAATTAAAGCAACAGGCAAAATTGAACATTTATCTGGTTGTCATGATGATACATTAATGAGCATTGCTATGGCAATGTTTGTATATGAACATAACTTTATTAAAATGAAACAACAACAAGAGGCTGATGCTGAAATTCTTAAATCATGGATAACAACATTAAAAGTAAAAGAACCAGAAAAACAGCCAAATAATATTGATATTTCACCACATAAAGATAAATATAATATGTTCAAGATATATCGAGGTAATCAATTTACTAACAAAAATCAAAACCCATATTCTTGGTTGTTTAGTAAAAGATAATCTATAAACTATTTATTGTAAATAATAATACATTCATGAAGATTATTCCAAAATTAAATGAAATAAATTATACTATTGTTCCCCCATCTAGAGATGGTGGTAAATCTGTTGGTACACAAATAAGAGGTTTAAGGGATGTTTTCAAAAGAGATGATGATACTATAACTGTTGATGATGATGCTGTTTTTGAAGAAAAAGAAATTGTAACCGAAGATGCTGCATCGGGAACTGATCAATGGTTAAAAGTATTTGATACATTGTTACAACCTAATGGGGGTGATGTTGGTCCAATACACAATATTCCAAAACAATTAGCACATAAATTGCGTATTCCAATTACAGCAGAAGTTATTAACATATTACAAGATAGATTTATTAATCAACCTGAACTTTATCAAAACATTACATGGTTAGATAGAAGTCATAAAGTATTAAAAAATGCTGGTGTTGGAAAAATAATTACAGACCAAGATGATAATATCACCTATTATCGAAAAGGGGCAATTCAAAAAGATGAAGTTACTTTACAAGCATTAAGAAATTTTATTAATGTTATCAAAGCCAATAGAAACAATATAGAGGGTGATGTACAACATCTTGATAAAATAATCAGATCATATGATAATTTATTTAGTGGTGAGGGAAATGCTGACCAAAAGAAAAGAGGCGGTGGATCAACCGCTAAACGTACTGGTATTCTTGATATAACAAAGGATTTATCATTTAGGGCAAATGAAATTAATAATTTTATTTTTGGGGAAATTAAAAAGTTGGAACAGGGGCAACCAGAAAATCCAGGTGCAACAGATAGAATTGAAAGATTAATTTCAACATTCAGAGTAACAACACAAAGTGTAAAATTAAATGCAACACCAGATCAAAAGAAAGCAATAGCCATAAAACAAAAAATTGATAATACCAATGATCCAATTGAAAAGAAAAATTTGGAATCGGAATTAAAATTTTTGGCTGCACAAGGTGTAAATCTACCAGATAATGTTGAGGGTGATGATCTTGTTGATGCTAATTTACTATTGACTTATGCAACATTGATTGGTAATTTAGGATTGGTAAAATCTGTATTTGAGTTACATGGTAGAGAAGTTAATTTTAAACAACAAGAAAGAATTGGTGGTAAATTTTCTAAAAGTTTGATCAAAAGATTAAAAGATTTTGCAATACTCAATGATTATACAGATATAGTTACTGTATTAACCCATCATGCAGGTATTAAAGAATCATTTATGCCAAAGAAAATTATTATGTCTGAAAGACAGGCAAAATTATTATCCATGTTAAAAGAAGAAACATTAAATGAATGTGATTGTCTTATGGGTATGACATTAGCCTCGCCAGACTTTTTAAATAGGGATACTAATAAATATCCTACTTATGAATCGTATATGGAAAAATCTGATGAAAATATTTCTGAAAATACAGCAACAGATATAACAAAAAAAGAAATGGGTTATAGACACCCATCAAATCACAGAAAAATTAAAAACATTGATAAAACTGATTATTGTAAAAAACTAAAAGATGAAAGGGAATCTAAAACTAATGTTGCTCAAAATGTAACAAGAAATGTTAAAACATTTGGTTATAAAACCCCAACAAATAGAAAGAGAAGTATGTCAGTACATAAAGGTGATAATGTGGAAGAAAAGGAAAGAAGAAATGATTTTTTTGCTAAAGAAGTGAGAGTTAAAAGATATGAAAATAAAGTCTTTACTAAAAAAGAATTAATTGAATCAATATTAAAAAATAGTAGCACAAATGAAAACATTTAGAAATTATTTATATGATTTATTTTCAATGGATAATCAACCAAGCTGCCGATTATTATTTGGTAGTTTAGGTTTTTTAATCTTCATTATACTAATTGTTTTAACTGTTGTATTTCATTTTAATGGTGAAGCTGAACATGTTGATCTAATTAAACATCTTGGATACATATCCGCAAGTTTAATTGGATTGTCAGCTATTGATTTGTCTAATTTGAAATATAATAGAAAAGAACCAGAAGAAGATACAAAGAAATCACGATAATATTCCGTTCTAACTATTTAAAATTTCATGTAATATCATTATATTATTTAAAAGATATTACATGAAATTTTTTATTTAATAATATATATAAACAAAAATTATATACCAATATGACAACAGAACGTGAAAAATATTTGGCAATGATGAAAGCCAGTCAACAAATGTTAGACAATACAAGAGATGAAATGGATTTAGTAAAAAAAACAAATCCAAAAAAAGATATTGCTGATATTAAACATATAGATGATATTCAAGAACAAATTGACCAACAATTCATTAATGAGGGCGTTGAACCAGTGAGTAAACAACGTAGTAAACGGCAAACAAAAGTTGTTAAACAATCACCAACCCAACAACCACAAGTACAACAACCTGGTATGAATAATCCCCCAGACAAATATACAAAAGAAAATCCATATTATAATTTTGGGGATAATGAAGAACAAAAAACGGTTAATGGCTTACCAAAAAGAGAATTGCCAGAGAACGAAAAAAAGATTATAGAAGAATTAACTAAACAAGCTGAAATAGTTCCAAATAGAAATTATGAGAAGTTTACTCCACCAATTTCAAAAAGAAAATATGATGTCATACCATTACCATCAAAAGGACAATGTTATCCGCACAAAAAAAGTAAATTACCAATATTTTATTTAACAGCCAGAGAGGAAGATTTAATTACATCATTTAATCTGTATAAGGGGGGACTTTTAATTGATTCTATTTTAAAATCAACAATGGCTGATAGTGAAATTGATCCAGATACATTAATTCAAGCTGATATAGATGCTATAATTTTATTTTTACGTGCAACTGCATACGGTCCAGAGTTTCCAATTATTGCGAGAAATCCACATACAGGCGAACAATTTGAAGCGACTATTTCATTATCAGACATTGGATATAAAGAGTTTACTGGAGTTGGGGATGAATATGGGTGGTTTACCTACACAACTGGTGATGGCGATTTAATTAAATGGACATTATCAAACAGGGCTGATGATAGAATGTTTGAAAAAATGGTAAGTGATGTTGAAAAAAGTATTCAATCATCTAGAATATCTCAAATGGTTGAAGATTTAAGACTATTAGGAAAGGTTGGTTTTGAAGAAATTACACAAAATGATTTATTATTTTTTGACAATACTTGTAATAAATTAGAACTCATTAAAAATAAATTAAAATATGGAAATGAAGGACAATTTTATTCAGATGTATTAACAACTAAAATGGCTATGCTTACCATGAGTATTAATGGTGAAATGGATAGACAATATGTAAAAGAATATATATACAATATGAGAGCTGGCGAGGCAAGAAAATATCGTAAACATATTGATCAAAATGTACCAGGTTTAGATTATTCTATTGAATTAACAATTCCAGAAGGACAAGAGGGTGCTGGTGAAACATTTAAAACATCATTAACAATTGATGATAGTGTATTTTTAAATTATAATGATTAATTTATTATGGCTGGATGTAGAAATTCTGTTAATCAAATTTGTAAAGATCTGAATGATATTCTTCATTTAGCAATCCCATGCTTACCAAAAATACCAGCAGTAGTATTGGCATTAGGCGCACCAAGTAGAAAGGGATTAAACAAAAAGATGATTTCAAGTAAAATTATTTCAAGATTTTCGGAAGTTGGTATTCCTAATGGCGCAGATGCAGCTGGTAATCAAAATGTAATGGAAGCCTATACAGCATTAGTTGTTGATGAAATAATTGATGCTATTTGTTATGATGCAAGAGTTGATGTCGCATTTAAACCAATGGCTATAACTATTATGGGAACTGGTGGAAATGCTGGGGGACCAGTCGTTGTTCAAGGATATAATACTTCATTTGCATCTACTAATGGAACAGTTGGATAATATGGAAAATAAAAAAAATACATCAATAGATTGGAAACAATTTACATCGGAAGAAATTAATTTAAAAAAAATTGATTTGAATAATACATATCAAATGTTACATAAAATGTGTTTAGATTTGTTAAAACGTATGGATGAAATAGAAGTCGAGTTTAATAATGCAAATATAGAATTAGAAAACAGAGGATTTTAAAATGAGAGTAAATCACGAAATAGTAATTAAACTTGGAACAGTCGTAAATAACAATGATGTTTATGGCGGGGGTAGAGTTCAAATTCGTTTAAATGATGATGATATACTAAATGATGACGAATTACCATGGGCGTTTCCGTTAATACCTAAACATTATCATATTATTCCCAAAATTGGCGAAGCCTGTTGGGTATTTGCACCACAAGCTGGACAGTTTAAAAAGATAACTGAACGATTATATATTGGCCCAATTATATCACAATTGGATAGATTGGATAAAGAACAAACCATGACAGCAAAATCATTTTTTGATAGTGCTTTGGTTGATCAATCATTAAATCCTCAATGGCAACAAGATTCTGTTGGAATTTATCCAGAAAGTGGTGAAGATGTACGAGAAGTTGGAGAATTTATAGGACTTCTTGGTAGACAAAATAACGATGTACTATTAAAAGATAATGAACTTTGGATACGTGTTGGAAAATACAATGTTACTAATAATAAAAAAGTATTCAGTGAACATCCAGGTTTTATAAAAATGAAAAATTATAAAGATGTTTCACCAACATATAATCGAATTGATGAGGCTGGAAATGTTGATTTTAGTTCAACATACAAAACAGTAACAACAGTCGTTTCAGATGAAATACTTTTAATTTCAAGTAGTCCTGATGCAAAAGGTGAAGATAAATACATGCACCATGGGGGTAAATATCCTGTTAATAACCCAAAAGAAATGGTTGATGATGAAACCATTCAAGAAATATTGGAAACAGCACATAGACTTCCATATGGAGATGTATTGGTGGATTTTTTAGATAAATTACGTTCAGCATTTTTACATCACACGCATAATATTGTTTTAGTTGAACCAGTTCGAGATAAAGAAATTGAAAATATTGCTGCATACGATTTAGAACAAATGCTAACAAATAATATTAAAATTAATTAAAATGATATTCTCAAAAAGTAATAAAAATCTACCACCTATTAGATATAAAAATACTATGATGAGAAAAACAAATATCAGATGGAGGTTTCAAGATTTTGCCTTTAATGGTTTAAATCCAGGTTATGAGATTCCATTAAGACAAGAAATTTTTGGTTTAAGAACAGTTGTTGGGTTTACAATGGATGAAATTTTAGATATGCCAATTCAAGATAGACGATATTATACTATTTTACATAATGAAAAGGTAGAACGTGAAAATCAAGCAATGAAAGGAAATACATCACTTGAAAATAGTATGGGTGATGTTAGACACATGACAGAGCAAGCTAATAAAGCAAAAAAATAATTATCTTTGACTATTATTATATCTATAAGTTATTCTTCCACGATTTAAGTCATATGGGGACATTTCAACTTTTACTTTATCACCAGTTAATATCTTTACATAAGATATTCGCATTTTTCCACTGATAGTACAAATAATGGGATGACCATTATCTAATTCAACCCTAAAATTTGCATTTCCAAGTGTTTCGGTAACTGTTCCATCTACTGTTATACAATTCTCTTTTGCCATTTTATTTTATAATTTTAAATTTCAATTGGTAATACTTGTAAGTATATCCATTAATTAAACCATTATCATTACTTGTTCCAACATATCTATATGTATCCCCAATACTTGGTATATATAAGTTTGTTCCTATTTTAATACAATTATACCCTCTCCATTGATAAATCTCAAAACCAGTACCACTGTTAACAATTCGTTTGACTTGTTCACCAGTTAAAGGTTGAGTTACAACATATCCAACAGATACTTGTGCATTAGTATTAAGATATACATAACCATCTATAATACCATTATCTTTTCTTTGGCGAACATCTGTAACAACAGTTAAAACTAAATTACTTCTCATATACTCACCTTTGGTATTATGATATGATTGAATTATCATTTGATAATCATCCCCATCTCTATAATTCACACCATTTAAGTCAATAGAAGTTACAAAATTCAACTTATTATATGGATTACTGGATGTAATGATATTGTATGGTGTTCGGATTGTATATGAACGTAACAAGTATGAACCACCATACCCGCTTTCAATCCAATTTGTTTTTTCAACAAAATTCATTTTACTAAAAGTCCATTTATCACCTTTTTGTAAACCACACATAATCATTTCATACTTGTCATAAGTTACAAAACCTGGTAGATTAACAACCTCTTGATTTTTGGTAAACAATGCTTCAACTGGTTCATCAAAAAATGGAATAGTGTTTTTACCTTGCATTGTAAAAATTTGTTCTAATTGCATTGTAAATCCATTCGCAAAGTATGATTCCAATGTGGATAACTTACTACCATCAGATTTTGTTTGTGTGGTGGTTTTTGTTTCGGTTGGACAGTTTTTCTCACATTTTAACTCATCATCTATCCATTCAGGAACACATGAATTAAAAGAGATTAATAATAGAGCTAAAAGAGTTAGCCCTATTATTAACCATACAGTTTTTTTTATTATTTTAGTTTTCATGTTAAAAGCACATACCAAGACTTACATAAAAACCAACTCGATTTAACTTTAAATCGCCAAAACTTTTTTGATAATAAAGTGTTGGTTCGATAAAAATATCATTTGTTAAACAAAATGTATAACCTAAATCAATCATTGAACTATTTTCATATGATTTATAGTTATCATAAGTAATACCTTGATACCATAATCCAACAAACCACCAATTGACCCATTTTCTAACTCCAATGGTATAATCTAATGTTTTGGTTTTTGTACCATCAAGATTTTCATAGCCGAAATTTAAACCTACTGTTGGGACAATGTTGTTTGCAACAGCGTAATAACCCATCAACCCCAATGATAAATTATCTGTTTTATCATTGAAAATACCTTTTGATATATCCAAACTGTTGAAGTTTGCAATAATACCCTTAGATCCTTTTGGATTTGCAATAATTGGTTCTTGACCAAAAGAATACACACTAATTAACATTAAAGTTAATACCATCAAAAATTTTACTTTTCTCATTTTACAAAAATTTTAATTATTAATAAATTTAACTAACATATTTCATTCATAATATTATCAATATAATCCACATAATTATGGAACTCAATTGTTTTTCGGATAGATGGTGTTCTTCTATCGAAATTTATGTCTATCACTTTGTGAATTGTACATGGATTTGCGGTTAAAATATAGATTCTATTTGACATATATACATTTTCTTCAATGTTATGTCCAACATTCACAAATGTTCTGTTGAAATCTGTATGATTATAACATAAATTAACCAATGTATCCTGTAATTCTCTTTTCATTTTAATATCCAAACCTGAACTTGCTTCATCAAGTAGCAATATTTTGCTATTACAATTCAATGACCTTGCAATAGCAACCCTTTGTTTTTGTCCACCCGATAATTGGTTTGGATATTTGTACGCATGTTGTTCCAATCCAACCAGTTTCAACATCTGCATGGTACGTTCTTTTCTTTCTTTTTTTGAAACCCCATATAGTTCCAGTGGAATAGCAACATTATCAAATACATTTCGCCAAGGGTAACTACTGTAATTTTGAAAAATTAATGGAACTGATTGATCTCTTTTTAAATCCATTCCATCTATTTGTACTTTTCCACTATCGGGTTCTATTAACCCAGCAATAAGATTTAGGATTGTACTTTTACCGCACCCAGATTGTCCCATTAAAGAAATAAATTGGGATTGATTCACAAAATCTTGAATTTTAAAATTAAAATTTTGAAAAACTGTATTTTTAGTTGTTGGTGTTTTAAATGTAAGACTAATATTATCAAGAGTGATTATATCTTGTCCCTCATTTACATTTGATTCTTCCAATACAGTTTCGGAAATATTAATAATAGGTTTAATTTTTTCTTGAATATCATTCGGATTCGTATCAACAATTGGTTGTTGTTTAATTAAATCTTTGAAGCCAGCCATTGTAATTATTTTTTATCAGTTAGAAATAATGTTTTTAATTTGCTCCCAGAAATCCATTTTTTAATTAATGCTGGAAATTTTTTAATTGTTGTAAATAATCTACGGACTATTGACATTTTTTCATACTTGTATGGAAATAAGAATTTATCTATTTCTACTAATAAAAAGTTTTGAAATAACCCAATAGAAATTATAGAAAACAATACACCATAATATTCAGCCATAAGACCTTGCCTTCTCAATAGATGTAATAATCCACCAAGACCACCCTTATGATTTAATAATTCGATTATGATAATGTATGTGTATGATATTGCAGTAAGGATTATAATATCGCTGAAAACTCGACCCATTACATAAGGAAAATAAACTTTGGTAAATTTTTGATAATTATTTGCACCTAATGTCTTTATAGTTTGTAAATAGACAAAATCTTTGTCATTTTTAGGATTTTGTAAATCTTCAATTTTTTGAATAACAGCAGGTAATAATGACATAAAAATAGCAAATGCTAAAAAAGATGCTTTCATTCCAATACCAAGACCAAATGCTGTCATAAATATCCCAGTAATAGCAGGTGGCGGTAAATATCGCATTGCATCAGTGTATTTCTGAAACATTGATTTTGGTAATGGAAAAATACCTATCAAAAAACCTAATGGTAACGCAAATATTATAGCAAAAAAATATCCCCATAGATTTATTTTAACAGAATACCATGCTTCCTTAGGTAAATTATGTTCAGTAAATAAATTACCAAAATTTTGAAATACTGAAATTGGGGATGGTAATATTTTTGGTGATATTAATGTACCATTTAATGTTACAAAATGCCATATTAACAATAGTACAAATGCACCAAAAATAGTGAATATCATATTTGTTTTATTATCTATGATACCTCCAAATTTTAATAATTCTTTATAATTACTTTTTGCCATAAAATTGTCTTTTATATTTTATACAAAGATAATAATTGTTTTATATACACAATAGATACTGGATGTTAAAAAAACTCTAGAAATATTTCAAAAACATTTCTAGAGTTTTTACATCATATCACTAATAGATATTATTCAGCAACAAGTTGAAAATCTGTTGTACGATAATTCTTATCTGGTCCAACACTTCCTGCTGCAATAGCATGTTTACTACCATTTCCTTCAACAATAAATCTTGTTTTAGGGAAACCATGTTGTTTTACAAGATAATCAACAACTGATTGCGCACGTCTTTTTGATAAATCTCGATTTAGTTCTGCAGAACCTGTATTATCCGTATTTCCTTCGACCCTAATATAATTTGTGAAATTTTTAGCAATTTCAACAAATTCGCTATCAATAATATATTGTGCATCACTATTCAAAATAGCACTATTTGTTGCAAATTCAATTACTACCTTTTTATTAGACAAGGCGGGTGCAGCAATTTCTCTTGCAGTTGGTGCTACATAACTTCTATCTTTTTCAGCACTTTGATCATTTGTTAATTTATGGTTATCCATAAGATATTCAATTATTGAAGCATCCATAGTTCTTCCCCATCTTACAGGGCTTTTAACCATACCAACTTCTTCGCTACTATATATTCTTGCCATTCTTGAATATAATTGTTCGTATGTAATTCCGTTATAATTCGGATTCAATCCAAAGAAATTAATATTATCGCCAAGTGTTGAAAATCTAAGAACATCTCTTATACTTGAAACAATCTTTCCATTATTATCCAATTCACAAATAAATTCTTTATCAACGCCAAATCCTTTTGCAAATGTTTCTGCTGCACCTTTCAAAAATACATCATTTGTTGCTAATTCGACATTTGCGTATAAAATAGCTTCTGTTAATTTGACAATTTTTTCCCTATTCTTTTCGATATAACTTTCTTTTGCAAGATAAGCATCTACAATAAGATTAGGTGCTTGCTTTGTTGAAAAAAATACTTTTGCGCCAGGTATGTTTTTAACCAAATCAACATCATCAGGACTATAAACAAGAGCTGCATTTGCTTGACGAGATTTCATTACTTCTGCTGCATCCATACCATTATCAACTTTTGTTAGTTTTCCATCAACAAACCATTCCGCTAAAGTAACATCATTTCCTTTTGCACCACTTGTTGCCAATACTTCAAGTAAAAGGGAATGACCAGCTTGTCCAAGAGGAAATGCTACTTTTTTCTTTAATAAATCAGCAACACTGTTTATTGTTGCATCAACAACCAAAGCATCAGCACCACGAGAACGATTAGCATCAACAAATGCTCTTGTATCTAACATAACACTACCCTCGCCCATCTCAATCGGGCGTACATCAATTGTCCCAAAAATAACATCAATAAGGCCAGCTTTAAATGCCTCTCTATCATTTTCTACAATTTCAAATTTCAACTTAATACCAAACCTTTTGTAAATTTCTGAATTTTCATTTGGTTCCATTCCACCATTCAAATACACAATCGGTGCATGACCACCATATGTATCTACACCAATCGTAATATAGTCTTTCGACCCACTTTTATTTGTAAAAAGGTTACTTAAAAAATTGCTTGATTTTTCTTTATCAACAGCTTGTGTTACCTCTTTATTTTCTCCTGGCAGTTCTACTTTACCACCACCCATTTTAATTAGCATAAACGCTATACCAAGCACTGCTAACGTAATTCCAAAAATTTTTACCCACGGTCTTACCATAATTTTAAACTTTAATAATGATTAATATTTTTTTTATTTAATTTTGTTCATCAGGAAAAAATCTACTTTTTAACCTTTTTGGCTGTTCTTCATTTGCATAATTAGCCAAAATTGGTTCAGCTTCTCTACGAGATTGAAATACTTCAATATATGGAGTGTTTATATGATTTTCTATCATTTTAACACTGTTATCACCAAAGTTTTCAAACATTCCATCCAAACCATATTGGTCATACTTTGAAATAATTTCACTTGCTTGTTTGGATGTTAGAAGTTTATTCATGTCATACTGATCCATTAAACCGCCAGCAGAATCTATAATAAATTCCATTTCACCAATCTTATTGCTCATATCTTTCGCCATGAACTCCATAGCATCCATGAATAATGCAGCCTCATCAGGATCACCTTTTATTACAGACATGATACTCTTAAATGTGGCATGTTGTAATTTTATCTGGTCATATTGTTCTGTTCTTATTTCTACCTGAAACTCGGTATCCTGAACAGTAAGATCAGCCATCTCATACAATTTGGTTAAAATATCTTGCCATTTATTAGATTGTGCGAGATTTTCTTTGTAAGTATTTATGAGATCAGATAAACTTTTAACCTTATTACCAACAACTTGGGCTGCCTTTTCTTTATCTTTACCCTGTGCGATATAGATTTTATATTCCTGAATAGCCGTATCAAATTCGTCAGATCGTTGTTTAAGTTTTCGTTCAATTTCCTTAATTGAACCTTTTAACTTTCCAAGAAGTTGTTGAATTTTAGTCATCTTTTCTTTTAAAATTACAATTCTTCGTTTTACAATAGCAACAGGATTTGTCTGAACAAAAACACCCCACAATTTTCTCATAAACATGAAATAACTAACAGATACCATTCGTCTAATATCCTTATTAGTTAATAACCACAAAATACCTGCAATTGCCACACATAATCCAATTAAGGTTAGCAAATTTGATGCAAGTGTTATCAGCCATGGTAAAATTTTATATAATACCATTAAGGCACCAGCTCCAAGCAAACCAGCAAAAACCATTCCGAGTTTGCCACCTGGTTTTTCCCAATTGCTCATCTTGATTTTATTGTTTGCAATGGGATTTGAAGAAAGATTAAAAGGAACTAAATCATTCATTTGTTTTAATTTTTATTGTTTATACTAATTTACATTTGCTAATGCGTTTAAAATGTTATTTTTATCACCATTCAATAAATCTTTCATATGATTAATAGTGGCAATCAAATCACTTTCTTTTTTTCTAATATTGACAGATGCACTTTCAACATTATTCTTTATTGTGGAAACTTCTGTTTCTTTATTTGAAATTTTGGCAAAGATTTCTTCATGTTGTTTTTTTAATTCTATAATTTCATTGTTAATTTCTTGTATTTTGGACAAAGGTATATCAACTTTAAGTCTTTTTTCTTCTGAAATAATATTCTTTTCAGCATCTTTTTGTTCCATAATAAGTTTCAAGTAATGATCAACTGAACTACTAATAACTGCTTTGTTAAAACTTGGAGAATGTGATTTGAGATTAATATAAGCCGCTTTAATTAATTCTTCTTCTTTTGCAGAGGTTAAAATTTCTCTTAATTGATCTACATTCTTTTTTAAATCCAAATAATTGGTTGTTTTTAACGCACTTTCATCAATTATTTTACATAATTCAGTAAAAATATTCTCATCAATTTCACCATTTACATTAGATGGTGGTTGAATATTATCATCCACAGGTTGTTTCTTTCTTGGTTGAGAAACAAATTGTGGCTGGTACGCAATTGTAGTATTAACAGGAATACTACTTTCAGTTTTCTTGGGATTTGATGTTGCTTTATCATCAACAAAAACTGCATTTTTTAAAAATTGACCTAAACCCATTGTGATTTTGTTTAATTATTTAACTATATTTTTCTTTAAAGATATTCTTTTTTATTTGTAATTTAATAACATATATAATACGCCTTAATAACCAATCTTTTTTATTATTGTATGTTTTTCCACAATATATCCAACCTTGATGGAACACAAATTTATTTTTGCCAACTGTTTTATGATCATTTAAAACAAATGCAGGAAATTTACCACTACCAAAACAATATTTACATCGGTCTTTGCAAGCAACCGAACCACACATATAGTCTTGTTCATTAAATGGACATTCATTTAAGCAATCAAAATCAATTCCATCATCAGTGGTATTATATAATATTTTAATAAGTTTCTTCATATTGTTAAAGATTTTTAATTACTTTTTCCTTGTATCCGACTAATTGTTTAAATCGTCTTAAATTTCTAAAATCTTCTCCATGATTTATATATAGGTAATTAGTACCATGAATACTATGTTGGTTTGTATCATAGAATAAAGAAGTGTCTGTTTCATCAACATAAATTCTTTCTAAATTTATATTTCTTCCATCATCATTGATTAATACAATGTCATTCATTTTTTCTTTTTCGGACATTTGATCAATTATATCCCTAAGTTCATTCCAAGTCATGATTATTTATTTTTATTAGTGTTACATTCACAATCTGGATCATGTACTATCCCAAAATCAAAAGAATAAAAATTATTTTTTTTCTTAAATGAAATGTACTTGTGATTTTTATACTCAAAATGATGAGTGGACATTTCTGTTTGGGTATCATAGGTTACAGTTTTTTTATCAAATGCACCATATCCCCATAAACAAAAAACCACAACAATAATCATCACTATACCATTAAATACACCACCAAAAACTCGTCCTCGTCTCATATAAATTAAAATTAAATTGTTAATAATACAGCAAAAATAATAAAACTTAAATAAAAAATATTTTACTGGATGTTAAAATCTGATTTCATTTACAGTTTCACATTCACAGGTAAAAAACTTTATATTTTCTTTATCATATTCTATATTGTGCATATGAAAATGACCATAAACCCATGTTAAAATACATTTTTGGTCAGTTATAAGATGATTGTATATCTGTGTCATATTACCTCTTTCAATATTCAAATCTTCTTCAAGATATGGATCTCTTGCTATCCAGCCTTTAACACCAACCTTTGAGGTTGGAAATATAAAATCAGGGCAAGAATGAGTTGCAACCATATGAATAAATGATGGAAATTGTTTATTTATTTCATCTAATTTAAACTCATTATAAACAACATTTTCATTTTCCCAATAAATTGGTCTAATTTCACTTTTAAATGAATGATGTTGAAAATTTTTTGACATTTCATTTAATCTATCAAGTCTATCAATGGATATTCCTCCACCAATACATAATATGTTAAATCTGTCATTTAATGTAACAATAGTATAATCAGGTATTACATGAATATGTGAAAATTTTTCAAATAGTTTATTTTTTTTCCCATTAAAATATTCCGGCGAATCATGGTTCCCACGAAACATTATAATATGATTATTTTGTTTTTTGAACTTAGTATTTAGACGTTTAAATAATTGGAGATAATATTCATCTTTATGAAAACCTATACCACAATCACCTAACACAATATTAACAGAGTTTTCAATGAGATAACGTCTGTTAATATTGTATTCTAATGTTTCAAACTTTCCATGAATATCACCTACCACATTCAAGATTTCTACATCACTAAATGTCAAAACATTAACCATTTCAATTAGATGATTGAATGTAAGTATTGTTTCCTCTTTTGTTTATACCAATAAGGTATCCAATGATTAATCCAATAACAACACCAAAACCAAATAAAGCTACAAATCCCATAATTTCTATATATTTAAAAGTTAATAATTTCTATATACAATTAATTCATGTGCCTCATGACTATATGGAAAATCCATTTCACGTTGCATTTTATCAATTTGTGATGATTGTATTTGACCGTTTCTCCTAATAATATTATTTTCTTTAGAGGTTTCGACATACACAATAACAATTTTTGCATTATATTTTTTAAATACTTTGATAGAATTGATAAATTCATCACGATACTTTTTTCTGATATTCAAGTTATCATAAACAAATGATTGACAATTTCGACACATTTCTTTCACTTGTTCATTTATAATTCTCGAAACAGCATCTTCCTGATTTTTATCTCCCTTTAATTTACCATCCTTTTCAATGTATCCAAGTTGTATTCTTACTAAATCTCTTGAAATTATTGGGTACTCTTTTAGAAATTTACTTGAATATGTGGATTTTCCAGATCCAGCAACTCCGCACATAAGATAAACTGTAAAATCAAAATTATGACTATATTGATTTGTTTTTTCATATGTATTAGTGTTATCTTTAAAGTAATTGAATTTTACTTGATCACTAAAAAATTTATAAGGATTATCAAAACAATCAAGTAATATTGATTTCAATTTTAAATCTTCACACTTTTGAATTTCCAATTCTCTATATGGACCAAGAGCTCCAGTCCTATCACATTTATCCAAAAGATATAATAATTTACAATTGGAATTATGAGATATTTCAATGATTATTTTTTCAATCAACGAATCATCCTTATCTATAAAATGTTTCGGTTTCATATGATATTTAATTAAGGAACATATCATTTCCCGAACTTTATAAGGTTCATCCCAAAGTAAATATCTTGTTATTTTTTCACCAACAACAGAATGGTATGGCGCAGAATAGTTTATTCCATCTTCATCCAATTTGTTACATACACCTTTACCAATATCATGAAACAAAGCAGCCCCAACCAAACATAGTTTTTCAAAACTATTTAAGTTGTTCCATTCTGGTAATTTATAAACTTCATTTACAGTTAAAACGGTATGGTTTAAAGAATTACCTTCGGTGTGCCAATCAGCATGATAACCACCGCCTTCCAATTTCAAAAATTCAGGCATCTTCATAACTTCAACCCAATTAACTTTGAAGTTTAAATTATCTATTAGTTTATTTAAAAGTGTCATATCAATAAAATGAAAAATTATATAACTCAAAGGTACAAAAATTTAAGTTATATAATTTTTACTGGATGTTAAAAATGTTTTAAAATACTAATTCAACAGGCAATTTAACCAGTTGTAGGAGTTCTTGATCTAAAGCGTCTTTAATTATGTCTAACATAGATGGTTTTTCTTTGTTAATTTTTTGAATACCGCCTAATAATGTAGTAAGGATACTTCCATCAAAACCTGAAAATATATAATTTCCACCATCTTCAATGGTTGCTGGATAATCATTTGTTCTACCTCTAACATCCCACCATATAAAAACAAAATCTTTTACCCATTCTTCTGGAAATACTTCCAATAGTATTCTTTCATATGATTGTCTTACAGTTTCTTTACCACAAGCATCAAATTGCATATCAGATACAATAAGAAGTGTATTTGGAAAATCTTCCAACGGAATATTTGAATATTGTTTTCTTTTTTCAGCAATAGACCTAATAACACTTATTGCATCAGTATTAGACGGACAATCCCCCCATTTCATACTTAATTTCTTTTCACAAAATCCATCACCAGTTAATTTAACCCATTGACTTCTTTCTGAAAATTTGATAACCCAATCTTTAAATTCAGTTTCTTGAAGCGATGCGAAGAATATGCCTAATGATTCAGCAATACACATTCTTGTTACATTACCAGTAACAATTACATCCATACTTCCGCTTCTATCAATAGCACAAATTACTTTTCGATTTGATAAAATACCACTTTCAGTATCAGATTTAGCAACTTTAATAAGATTTTCAAACTGTTTGTCAATTGTTAATTTTTGATATAATGGTATTGGAAAATTAGAATTAACCTTTGAACCCAATTCATAAACATATCCATTGAAATTAACATTTGGTTGATTTTTAACCCAATTAATAAATTTATCGGTTAAATTATTTCTTTCAATAAATTTTCCGCTTGTTAAAAGTAATAGTGCCTTTCCAGGTATTGTTTTGAAATTAAGATTATCAAAATCTTTATTACAGATAAGTTTTTGGAAAATATGTGCTTTTCCATCAGCCTTTAATTCCCTGTATTCTTTCGCATTAATATGATTGTACTTGGCAAAGTACTTTGCAAAATTATTTGTAAACAATGACCATTTTGTTGTACATTTTTGTTGACTTCTAATTCTTGGCAAATATTTTTTAACAAGATCACGTTGAGCATCACTCATCAATCCAATATTAATAACATCAAAGAACTTTGTCCATGAGAATGAAATATTATTGTCAATTGCCATAAATACAAGTTGAAATATATCTTTCCATGAACCAACTAATGGTAAAAGATATAAATTATCATAAAATGTGTTAGAACGATATGTTAAATACCATAATAAACGTTTTAAACTTTCATCTCTATTACCTTGCCCTCGTTGAACTTTTTCTGTTGATTGAGAATTGCTATTTACGACTTTTCTTGTAATCATTCTTAAATAAAAAACAAATTTCAATGCAAGTTCTTCATCATAACTTGCGAGTTTTGCTTGGTCATTAAAAACTTCTTTAAGTGGTCTGTTTCTGTAAACACCCGCCTTTCCAAATTGATCAACCAATTCATTTCCTGCACTTGAATTTGTTATTGCCCCATTATCGGTTAAATTATCCATCGTATTCACTTTGTTTAAAAATTGATTCATAATATTTAAGTTTAAATGATTTTATATAAAATTACTATTTTTATTTTAAATACCTAAAAAGGTTCCATATTTTGTTGTTTATTCATAACATTTGCTGCTATATTATTAATAGGTGAATTATAATTATCATCGCCATAAGCTTGTTCATAAGACATTTTTCTTGCATCATTTTTTTGAGCCTCTCTCATTTCATCCACACTATCAAAAAAATCATAAACTATAATTTTTGGAATACCATTGTTTAAGGTTATTCTAAATGATCTTCCAGATTTCCCTTCTCGATTTTTTGGTATAAACAATTCTGCTTTATTTTCTTCTGCATCTTTCAATGTTCTATTTAATGTTATAACACAATGACCAACCTGAACTTTTCCAACTGATCCACCAACCTTTTCTAATGTCATTAACATACCTTCCATTGAAGATTTTGTCCCTTGTGTTGTGACAACGATTGCACACCCAAAGTCTGCTATGAAGTTTTCTAATTGTCGCATTTTTTCAGTTTCAAGTTTCCATTCATTAGTTATATTTCTAACAGTTGGATTGGCAATACACTCAAAATAATCAATAATAATCATATCTGGTTTAAATCCTTTATTGATTTCTAATTGTATCTCATGTTTTATATCCAGTGGTGTTTTTTCACCTGTTCTAAATTTACTAAGTTTTATATTATTTTTAATAAGGTCTTTATGCTCATATTCTAAAGCACGTTTTTTTGCTTTTTCGTTTTCTTCTTTTGTATTAATAAATCTTGCTTCTATTTCTGTAATTGCCCCCATATGTTTTCTTCTAATAGCAGCTGGATTATCCTCAAAAAATATTTGCATTACTTTAAATCCTTCATTGTTATTTTCAGGGCATCTAAATGTTGCAGCACTTTCAGCTAATGCTGTTGATAAAGATGTTTTACCTATACCTGAAGCTGCTGCTATAACGGTTAAATTTCCTTTAATTAATCCACCTTGTAAATATTCATCAATTTGAGGACATCCAATTGGTATGCGAACAATACTTTCTGGTGAAAATGTTTCTTCAAAATTATCATAAACACCTGTCCATAAGTTTTCATGTTTACCAATAGATAAAATTTTACTTAATTCTTCTTGTAATCCATCACTAATATCATTACCCCTTGAAATATAATCAAGTTTTTCATTAAAGAATTTAATTAATTCTTGTTGTTTAAAGAAATTTACGCTTTCTTCTTTAACAACATCAAAACCCTCTGTATCACGAGTTTTTATTGCATTTATGGTTTCACGTGTTAATTGTAATTCAATATCATTAGTAATAGTTTTAGATATTAATGATGATAATAATTCATAAGAAGGTATGTAATCATTTTTTTGAACAAAATCTTTGATAAATCCAACGATTGTTCGATATGTTGGATTTGTAAAAGCATTTTGGTTTACAAATGTCATGTCATTTTTGAAAGCCTCTTTATCTTCAATAAAGATTTTAATTAACCTCATTTGAAAATCTTCCCCTAAATATCCTAGATGTGGATTTTTTATAGATATTTTACTACGCATGTAAATTTTAGTTTATTCAAAATTACCGAAAAAAAGGTTTAATTGAAATTATTTTAAAGCCTATTTATAGTAAATAAATCGCCTTATGATTGTAACTGAAAATGAAATAAAACAGATTATAGAAACCTATGTTATACAATATTTAACAGAGCTTGGTGGTGGTCAAAGATTTGGTACTGGAAATAAAAATGTTGAAGATGATGCTGAAATCAATAAAAAATTGAGAGACAAAGGTCATAAAGAAACAGAAAGTGACAAAGCATTAAGAACTGCATTAAGAACGCCAGGCTTGAATAAATCTGCTGTGGCTAAACAGGTTCAAGCATGGCGTGGACAAACAAAAGATACTAATCGAAGTTTGATTTCAAAAATAAGTCGGGGTATAATTAAACCAGACTCGGTTGTAAAAAATCAAATTAAAAGAGCAATTAGCAATGTTGGTGGAAAATTAAAATAAAAAATTATCCAACCTTTTCTTTTTGATAATTATAATATTCTCGCATTAATTCTAAACTATTTTCAATAATTTGTCTAATTCTTTCTGGAACATATTTAGTTTGCTCTGCGATTTCAATTATTGTATGCGCTTTATAACAACCAATTCCAAAATGGAGACGGATAATATTTTCTTCAACTTTGTTTAGAATACATAATAATTTTTCAATATTATCTATGTTATATTCTCTGTCAATAGCTTTTTCAAAATCATTATTATAATGATAACGAGTATCAAACTCATTATTAATTTGATAGTTTTCAGTAAATGTATCAGCAGAATCGTCATCATCCATGTCTATTGAGGACACTGATAAATTATAAACATCCTTTTCATTAAAAATTTCAACATCATATTTTGTACGAAGAATATGAATGATTTCATCTGGCGTTGGTTCACGCAATTCTCGTTGCAGAAATTCATTTTTTATCTTTGTCAAAAGATATACTGTCTTATGTAAGTTTGTTTGTGTAATAAGTGGTTGGTCTATTTGATATTCACGTATTCTTTTTTCAATATAGTGAACTGCAAAGGTAATAAATTTAACACCTTTTTCTAAATCAAAATTATCTATTGCTTCCATTAATCCAATATTACCTTCATTAATAAAATCAAGTAAATCTTCGTCTTTTCGTATGTATTTTTTGGCAACTGACACAACAAAGCGAAGATTGGATTTTATAATTTCATCTCTGACACTTTCATCACCATTCTTTAATCTATTGAATACTTCTATCTCATATTCTCTAGACATTTGTTTATACTTGCGTATATCTGCATAATACGCATCTATGATCGGTGAGTTTTCGACAAACTTACCAACCCTTTTGACATCTAAATTTCTTTTCATTTTTATTATTATTTTGTTTATTATCTAATGTTTATATATAAACAAAGATAATATATTTAAAACAAAAGTGCTTATGCTGGATGTTAATATTTTAAATTATCTAAAACAGATTTTTTAGTATGATGTTCATAAAAAAATGTTGTTATTGTATAACATTCCACTGTTCCATCATCATTAGCATCCACTTCTGAATATATCTCATATAAGATGTGAAATATATCTCTATATGATAATATTCGTTCAGGACATTTTTTACAACATTTTTTGCAATCTAATAATTTAGATGCAAATAATTTTATAAAATATTTTTTTTCTTTCGTTGTCAATGGGTGCGAAGTATCACAATCTGACTTTACATTTTCAAAATATAATGAAAGTGTTGATTGTAATACTTCACTGTTAATTTTTACTTCTTCATTTAGCCACGCACCACCCATTGCTTAACCACAAACTTCTTCAATCGTAATTTTTACTTTTTTGTTCTTAAATTTATTAAGAGTAGTATGTTCTCCCTTTCTATCCACAGAAGACAATACTAATGCGACATGCGAATCACAAGTATTACAGATTGGTTCTATTAATTTGATTTCTTCGTAATCATTTTGTTCGTCTTTCAAAAACAATTCACCACTACACCCAGTTAAAGAAAATTCATTTTTACATTTACAAGTGTTAGAACCACAACATGCTTGGTCCAAAGATACACATTCATTTACACACATAATTTAATTTTTATTCTATTCAATAATAATGAATTTATTTTAAAAAAGCAAAAAAGGCTAACATCTTTTTTAAATATTAACCTTTTTAGTCGGAAGGGGTACTTCCTAAAATATAGTGATACAAGAAAGAAATACCTACTTTAAATAAATTTTACCCTCCATCATATCATTTTTATCTTCTTTACCCAATAGAAGATACTCACATACTGGTTTTGCTAACCCAAAATTAACTTGCGCCCATCCACTTGAACCAAATAATGAACCAACTGATTTGTATTGAAAACGTTTCCCATATGAATTTGCTGATTGATGTAAATCACCTTTTATGAATACTGTATTTTGTTGATAAAGTTTACTATCAAAATAATTATCTAAAAATTCATTGATTTTATTTTCAGTTTTATCATCTAAAACTAAAGGATACCCTCTTGTCATATCTTTAGCATCTTTACCATGTGTAAACAATAATGTATGCTGTCCATAACAAATAAAATCAATAAATCTATCAAAAGTTAAAGCAAGCATACCAGGATATTTTACTTTAAAATATTCTTCCAATAATCTGTTTGCAATAAACCCATTGATACCATCATGATTTCCATCAGAAACAGAATAAAAATCAATATTTTCAGCAACTTCTGATTCATATAATTCTTCAACAAAATCTTTCATTAATTTTACATAATATTCAAATTGCTGTTTATTTGTTAGATTTTGTGGTAATTGATGTTGATGATGTCTAATTGTGCTATTATCAAAACCATCTAAAGCATCTCCAAGATTAACTAATATAATTCTATCAAATATTCCAACAATTTCAGAAAGATTTACAATTCGATTTAAAATAATTTCAAAACGTCTGTAAACTTCTTTAATGTTATAGTTGTTATCATATAATGAATCTTCGGATACCATTGCACCAATATGTAGATCAGATAACAAAATTACTAATGCTTTATCGGTTGTTTTCTTTACAATTTTAAAATTATAAGGTTCAATATCATCAAACGAAATAGTTTTAATCCATTCACTTATGTTTTTAAATCTATTTTTTAAATTTGTATGTTCTTGAAGTAATTTCAAATAATTTGTTTCAATATGTTTACATTTTTCAGCTTCAATCTTTTTAAAATAAAGACTATCTTTTGCTCGAAACGTATCAGCCACTTTTTCATCAACATCTTTTTCTTCCAATTCATGGAATCCAAATGGAATACTTGCTTTTGTTATTGAAAAAGCACGTAATATCTTTTGAAAAATATAAAAATCAACATCCAATTCGTCTAACAATTCACGACTAACTTGTCTTTGCGTTAATTTACCCCCTTCATTAGTATATAAAGAAAGTATTTTATTCATAGCCTCTCTACTAATGTTACCAGTAACAATATCACCATATTTATTTTTAACGGAGTAAGAATAATACATTATTTTTCCATTCTCATCCCTTACAAATTGTGATGAATCTTCACATAACATATCATCATCTAATTTTATGATAGGTTCAGGTCTTTCTTTATATTTATTACGTTTTAACTTATCGTATAAATCATAAATTGTTTGGTATTGGTCTTGTGTAATACTACCACTTTCTAATGCACGTTTACCACCATACCTTAAATAATCATAAAAATAATCATCATGTACATTGAAATAATCTGTGGTTTCAATTCGTGTTAAATTTTCGTCTAATCCATATTGAAGTTTCTTTAAAACATCATCATAATAGACATAATTTTTTTGTTTTTTTTCTTCCAAAACGTATAAATTTTATTTAAGTTATTGTTGAGTTTGTGAAAAACTTTCATATTGCCATAATCCAGGTTCTTTGTCTTTTCTTTTATAAATACCAACCTTAACACCATTTACGGCGTTGGTCATAACAATACTTATTATATCATTCAAATTATTAATAATATAATTGTAAGTATTCCACGCTTTATCTTCTAATTCGTTATTCCAAATACGTCCATCAAATGATTTTTCAGTATCCTTGATGTGATTATCATATTTACCCCACACCATCATAATGGTAGATAAAACATCAGATGTATAAAATAAATCATTGGTTAATATATCAACACCGCCGTTTATATTATTTATTTTAATTTGTCCTAAAACATTTAAAATATCTTCGGTAATTTCAATTTTTATCATTACGGAACAATTTTATTCAAATATAAAAATAATTTTTAACAATTCAAAGTTTATTTACCTAATTACTATTAATTTCAATTATTTTTTCATAATATGGTAAGTGTTTTTGATGTGTTTTATTTTTTAATTCATTATATGTCATCCATTTAAAATCATCATTTTCAGGAATTGTCAATATTTCACCTTTATATTCAAATTGCATAGTATTTGAATAACAATTCTCTGGTCTTAAATCCCAAGTACATTCATGTGCAAAAACAAATACTGTTTTTGACTTTCTCTGTTTAAAATGACCAACAAAAACTGGTTGAATATTTAGTTTAATTGGCATTTCATCAGCCGTTTCTTCAAAATATTCTCGAATAGCAGTATTTCTAAATCCCTGTATCCACGATTCAATATCGGATTTAAACATAATATCTTCTGACCAATCACATTGTTCGTTATGTCCTTTTGGAAAAAGCCAATAATCATTATTTTTATTGTGTGGTCCTCCAGCATGTGCGAGAAAAAATTCTAATTCATTAGTATTTCCCCTTTTTCTATATAAAATCAGTCCACTACTTTTTTCCATCATGAGAAATTTTTATTTTTTCTTAATTTTTCTATTGTTTTCTGTTCGTCTTTATCCATTCTATCTGGAAATTTATGTTTTATAAAAATATATAAATCACCATTTTGAATTGTTTGCATTTTAGGCAATCCTTTACCAACAACACGAAACTTATATCCGTCAACAGTATTTTTTTGTACTTTAATAGATACTTTTTGTTTATCAGGTAAAATACAAGTTGTTTCACAACCAGTTAATATATCAAGTATTGGTACTTCTTTTACTGTCATTAAATCATAACCATTAATTTGAAATTCATTACTTTCAATATTACCAATGATAATATATAAATCCCCAGGTTCACCCTTGTACGCCTTTGGTAATTGATTTCCTTGACCTTTCATTATTAAATTACTACCAACAACAATACCTCTTGGAATTGTTACATCAACGGTTCTTTCTTCTTTTTGTAATCCAGTTCCTTTACAATAAAGACAACTATTTTCTATAATTTTACCATTACCATTACATGTTGGACATGGTGTCATAGTTTGAAAAACACTAAATGCCATAGTCTTTGTTTCAGTTATTGAACCAGTGCCTCGACAGGTATGACAAGTAACCATAGTACCACCATTACAATTTTTACATGGTACATCAATATTATATTTATATTTCTTTGTTGTACCCTTATATATATCATCTATTTTTAATGTTATTTTTAATGATATATTACTTCCCTTATAAGTTTGCGGATAATTACTTCTTCTAAATGGATCACCACCAAAACCAGGAAATCCCCTATTGGACATAAATTCTCGAATTATATCATCCATATCAGGATTATTGAAATTGGAATAATTAAAACCACTATTGGAACCTGTTAAATCATATTGTTGTCTTTTATTCGGATCGGAAAGAACATCATATGCTTCGGCTGCTTCTTTAAATTTTTCTTCAGCATCCTTATTACCAGGGTTTTTATCGGGATGAAATTCCATAGCCTTTTTTCTGTATTTAGTTTTTATGGCTTCTTTAAATTCATTACCTTGTAGTTTTTTTTCTTCATCAGTTACCTCTAGAATATCATATAAATTTTTTTTACTCATAGTAAACAAAGATTTTTATTTTAAACAAATATAATTATTTTAAATTATAATATTAACACACTGAATGTTAAAAACAAGGATTGAATAATCTAATACTCAATCCCCATAACATAACATTTTCTTAATTACAACACTTATTTGACTTCTTCAAAATCACTTCCTTCTGTATCAGATGCAGTTGAATTATCAGTTGGATTACCTTTATTAAAATTGCTAAAATCAAAACCATTAAACGGATTTGATGGATTACCACCAGTAAAAGGATTTGCTTGTGTATTATCACCACTTGATTGAGAATACAATTTTGCTGAAATTGGTATCCATTTAGAATTTAATTCTTTTTCAAGAGAATCAACTTTTTCGTATTCACCAGTTTTAATAACATCTTTTAATTTATCAATTATCTCATTCAATGATTTTTTATCATCATCAGTAAGTTTATCACCATATTCTTCAATTTGTTTTTCTGTTTGAAAAACAATTGTATCAGCCTTATTTAATTGATCAATTTTTTGACGTTTCTTTTCATCTTCAACTTTAAACTTTTCTGCATCTTTCTTTATTCGTTCAATTTCAGCATCGGATAATCCAGATTTTTGCTCAATGGTAATTGTTTGTTCTTTACCAGTCCCCAAATCTTTTGCTGAAACGGTAAGAATACCACTAACATTTATATCAAATGCAACTTCAATTTGTGGAACGCCACGTCTTGCTGGGGGAATACCATCAAGTTTGAATATTCCAATCTGTTTGTTGTCAGATGCAATTGGTCTTTCTCCTTGTAATACCCTAATTTCAACACCAGGTTGGTTATCAACAGCTGTTGAAAATACATTTGTTTTCCGAATAGGAATTGTAGTATTTGCATCAATCAAACGTGTCATTACACCACCAAGTGTTTCAATGCCTAATGATAAAGGTGTAACATCAAGTAATAACATATCACTTTGATTATCACCCTTTATAATACTACCTTGAACGGCTGCTCCCAGCGATACACATTCATCAAGATTAGCAGTTTTTGATAATGAAACACCAATTTCTTTTTCTAATCTTTCTTGTATCAACGGAATACGAGATGAACCCCCAACTAATAAAATAGTATCCAAATCTTTCGGAGTAACATTAGATACTTCTAATGCTTTTTTAGCATATTCGATAATTTTATCTACATGAGTTGAAATTAATTTATCAAATTGCGCTCTTGTAATAGTTTTGATTAGATGCACTGGTGTTCCTTTAGGTGCTGCAATATATGGTAAATTAATTTCTGAACTACTTGTTGTTGATAGTTCACATTTAGCCCTTTCAACGGCTTCCAGAACTCTCTGTTTCGCTTGAACATCTTGATTAATATCAACGTCCCACTCGTCTTTAAAGTCTTTTATAAGCCATTCAGCAATGGTTAAATCGAAATCTGATCCACCCAAGAACATTTCACCATAAGATCCAAGAATTTCAATCATATTATCAGTAACTTCGGCAACTGAAAAGTCTGTTGTACCAGAACCAATATCAGCAACCAACACTTTCTTTTCTTTTTGTAAATCCAAACCAGATGCTAATAGTGCAGCTGTCGGTTCTGAAATAACACGTAACACATTTTTAAATCCAGCCAATTCTGCTGCTACACGTGTAGCTTCACGTTGTTCATTGGTAAAATATGCAGGACATGTTACAACAATATCTGTAACGTCTTCACCAAGAAAATCTTCTGCTGATTTTTTCAAATTTGCTAAAATATAAGAAGAAAGTTCTTCTGGAGAATATTTTTTACCTTCAATTAATACACGTGGTTTGTTATCTTCATTGACAACCTCATAAGTAACATGCTTGATTGCCTTTTGACAATCAGGATCATCATATTTTAATCCCATGAAACGTTTAATAATATAAACAGTTTCTTTCGGATTAACAACTTGCTGTCTTTTAGCAGATGCCCCAATTTTTCTATCACCACCTTTAAGGGCAATAACTGATGGTGTTGTTCTTGCACCATCGGAATTTGTAATTATTTCACCTTCTTTTCCATTGTAATATGAAACTGCACTAAAACCAGTTCCCAAATCAACTCCAATTACTTTACTCATAGATATTAATGTTATTAAAATTATTGAATTTCGATTTTAATTTCGATTGGTTCTTTAATTGCTTGCTTGTTAGCTGTTATTGTTAATATTCCGTTATTATATTCTGATTTAAAACTTTTTAAATCCACTTCTGAAGGAATATTCCACGTTTCTTTAAATGATTCTTGTCTAAAAACACTATATGTTTCATCACCTTCTTTAACTTCTTCATTGTATGATACACATAGAGTACTATCTTCATTAAGAGTAACTTTTAAATTTTCTTTTTGAATACCAGGTAATAATAATTCAATTCCCCATTTGTTTTCACTATTTAAAATATTGAACTTTAATGCAGGAAAAAAATTATTTTTACAATTTTTGATTTCAAACAATTCTTCTAATTTTTTTCTATCAAAAAATAAAGATAATTTGTTTTTTAAATCTCTTAACTCTTTTTGTTCTTTTAGGTCTTCTACCAGACCTTTAATGTTTAATTCAGTCATTTTTTTTAATTAATATTATTTTTTATTATTCATTACAAATATACACAATTTTTATACCAAACATAAAAAATGACATTATGACTTAATCTTATTATCGAATATGACATAATATCATTTTATGTGTATGCCAATTTGTCAGTATCCCGTTTGTAGGGTATAAAAATTGATATTTCCGAAACCACATAAACTCCTATATGTTGTATCTTCTATATCAAAATCAAACACATTAATTTCACCAGTGAAATCTTTTATTAAGGTCGCTAATCGGTTATATGTAGATTCTTGTATCTTTTCACCCCTAATAAATTTTCCATTCTCATCATAATGAGAACCATAATAACATTCATTAATTTCAAAATTAGGGTTTATTTTTAAAACTTCATCACGATAAACAACACAAACTTCACCGCCATCAGCACAAAATTGACCAATAACTTCATCATTTGCATTATTTATATTTTCATTAGCGACATCTCTGGCATACCAACCCAATTCAGTTATATTTTTAATGTTTGGATTTCTTGTTTGAAATGTGGTACAAGACCAATCACCATAAAGTGTACCTTCTTTTATGTTATCAGTAAAGCCATGATTAGATAAATCATCTTCATACCCATCATACCATTTATCTTTACCATCTAAATAACATGGATCAGTAATTATAATACTTCTATTGTTTACTTTCATTATTTTTATTTTCTAGATATTTAATTAAACAAATCATAAATTTTATTGAAATAAATTGTGTAATTGTTGGATAATCAGTTTTTGCATTTAAAAGTAATGTATCATCTTTGACTGATATTGTTGCTATTCCAGGATGAAGTAATAAATCATTCGTAATATCACCAATGGAAATAAAATCTTCTCCTGTATTAGTTTCATATGTTTTAAATAATTTCAATATATCATTATATAATGAATAATATAATGTATTATACTGTTCATTATAAAAATCATATAAAGTTTTTTCTTTAACAATATTATCCATTTCCATTTCTACAATTTGTATTTTAAATTTAATTTTTTAATAACCATGTCTATCATTTTTTTACATGATTTGTGCATATTATTGTCGGTTTCTACACATAAATTAACGACTTTAACTGTATCAAGATCATCACCAGCTGAAAGTGTACTCATATCTGAACAGACAACATAATGTACATGTGTCATAATTTTATCTTTTTCTCTTTTGTATCGGTAATCATCAACAACAAAAGAACCAATATATTTTATTGAATCTTTATTGAGAGATAAATTAGTTTCTTCTAATGTTTCATGATAACATGTATCTATTAAATTTTCATCTCTGAATGGATCAACAAATCCACCAGGAAAAAGATACTTGTCTCCATAAACTTTCTTAGTTCCAACAACAACTTCGCAATCAACAATGTATTCTGACAATTTTTTGAATATGAGTATGTCAATTGTTTGATACATCGTTGGAAATTTTTGGTGTGCGCCATAAATCACACCATGACGATAATCTTTACTAAATCCAACAGAACTTCCATATTTTTCTCTTTCCTTTGTAGCATCTGAATAAGTTTTTGGTTGAAATTCAGTAACATTAAATTTTCCATGATAACATTTTTTGAAACTATCTCTTGAACCATACAATGTTATATTAGTTGTATAAGGGAAAGCCATTTCAATTATTTGATCCAATTGCTTGGACCAAATAATATCACATGGATTATCATGTAATGGCATATAGATGAATTGTGGGTGTGTTTCCCTCATCATTGCCACTCTTGCTGTATAATGTAATGGATTATTATGTGTACATGGAGTACCAGCAATACCAAGAACGATTAAAATTTGATTATGTTTTTGTTTTTCAACAAATTCAATAAGTTCCTTATGTCCTGTTGTTAATTCAGCACATTGAAATCTACCAACAATTACACCTACACTTTCATTCATAATTTTGCATTTGAACAGATTTCGTCCCAAGAGTATTCTTTCAAAATTTCGCCATTCTTAAAGACTGGTGTGAGTAAATCTTGGTTTTTATCTTTAATTATTTCTGGTACTGTCATAAATCTACCATTGGCATCTTGTATTAAGGATAAACGACCACTTTTCGATGCTTTTGTCGGATCTAATGGTTTTTTGTAAACATCATGCCATTGATTATCATAGCATTGAGCCGAACATTTGAAAGCATTTCGCTGGGTATCACGTGTACATGATGTATGTAATCCGCCACCCATACCAAACACAATGTTTGATGCAGCATATCCATTATTTTTTAATGCGTGAAGAATATTTCTGATACCATCATATTGTATACCATCACCCCACAACATACCTGTTTGTTGATTAAATATTCGATACCCCTTTGTGTTTAATGTAACACCAAATAATTCGGCAATTAATCCAGCCACATCAAGTGAAGTAGATACTGGATCACCACTATCAGGTCTGAAAACAATTTTATTTGTTGGCGTTCTGTTTAACCATGTGGCTAATTCGGGTAATTTTGCGGTTTCTTTAATAAATCTTCGATAATCATAACTATCAATTACAACAGACAAAATTCCATCAGGTGTTGTATTAAGAATGTGTCTTACAACATCAAATTCACCTTTTTCAAGTCTGGATGTCATAATGCTATGTTCGGTGGCTAATACTGATTCGCCAGGACAATAATCTTTTGGAGCATTATAAAAATCTTCTGGAAACAATAATGATAAAATAGTATCAGTACCCCGAAAATTAATAAGATGGGCAGCACCATTGATTTCAGCAGATTCTTCGGAGCTATCGCCCCGATAACCAAAATCATGTAACATGTATGGTAATCCATCAACACTATCAGAAGTAACTTCCAAATAATGTTTTATCAAAATTTTTATTTCACGACTTAATGTTGCAACAGCACTTGGCGACCAAATCTTCATCAATAAACTTTCAACAAAATTTGTAAGCCATGGAACTTTTTGATCTGTAACTTCAACTGTTAATTGACAATTGGATACAGGAATAGGTAATCCTTCTGGTACACTTCGTATTAGTAATGGCAATTTTCCATAATGTTTATCTAAAATATATTGCCACCCATCAACATTAAATCTGCCAGGTCCTAAATGTTTTTCAGCTAATTTACTTGCCCTTTGAATATCCAATTGATTGAGAACTCTACCAGCAAGGTATTCTTTTAAATAATATTGCAACCCAAAAAATACGGTGTTATTAAATTTAGCACCATTTCGGCTTTCAAGATATGAATAAACATTTTGGGTATTTGGCAAATATTGCATCCAGTGTCCCCATTTATAACTGTCAGTGCGAAATATAATACTGGGTTTCCTTCGTCTTTCGTTATCGTAATTACTGTACATAGTCAACTAAATTTGTTTGTATATATTCCAATTCATCTTTAACAATATTTTCAAACCTTTCCTGTGCTAACATTGAATAAGATGTAGCAATCAAACTTCTGTGTGATTTCAATGCTCTTTTGATAGCAAAATTAACGCCAAAATTATAATCATATTTATCATTTGGGTGGGTAATTGAATAACCAAGTTTTAAAACTGTATGTTTTTTTGGTGATTCAAACTCAAAGTATTTTTTATTTCTTATTGGGGGATTGATACCTATTTTTTCAAGTACAATCATACTTGTTTTATAACGAATACCCACAACAATAATTTTGCGTTCTTTTTGATCATCCTGTGGATTATCAAAAGTAGCATTACCTTCTGTGATGAAAATATCACCAACTAATCTTGATACTTCTATTTTATCAGAAACTTCAATTGTTTTATTTTTGTCATTAGGATCAACAACAAGTTTCTTATATGGTTCATTCCATTTCAAATAAACTTTATTACCCTCAATAACAATTTTCTTTCCTTTTGCCATAGATTTAAAAATTTAAAAATTAATATTCATGGCAAAAATATAACAAGTTTTTTAAAAAACCAAATACTGGATGTTAAAAAATAAGGATCGCCTTTTGAACGATCCTTCAACTCCTTCAACACATGGTTGATGAGATATACATAAATATATGTATTAATCCCAATGATTCAAAAATATTGAAATTAATGGATTTCTTACTATATCATCATTATGAAACTCACATACACCTATATTATCCATATTCTTGAATTTCTTCATACAATATGTTAATCCACATTCCTCTTTTGATTTTTTAATTTTTTCATTATCTATCTGTTCTGTGTCCCCAAGAAAAATGTATTTGGAATTTTCACCAATCCTTGTTAATATAGTTTTCATTGCCGATTTTGAATATTGTTGTGCTTCATCAATAATTACAATTGAATTATCAATATTTACACCCCTTAAAAAAGCAATATGATTATATGCTATATAATTTGATTTAATAAGATTATCTAATATTTCTTTTTCATTTCGATTGTTATTTGATTTTTTTAATATTTTTTTAATTGTATACCAAATAGGTTCAAGGAATGGTTGAATTTTTTCTAAAAAAGTGCCTTTGAGAAATCCTATCTCTAATTCTGCTTGAACTGTTTGGACTATAAACATTATGTTTGTATATGGAAGTTCAGAATTTTTTAATAATTCCAGTGCTGATGCAATTGTTACATACGATTTTCCACTCCCAGCTGAACCAGCACAAAACACAACTTCTTTTTCTTTAATTAAATTATATAACTCTTTTTGTTTTTGATTTTTACATTTTAAATCTACTTTGTAATTAAGAATTGAAGAATTTGAATACTCTGTTTTGTTGTAACCATTACTGTTTCCATTCATTTTTTCTGCAATAAGCATTTCATCTTCAATAGACAATCCGTTCTTTTTTCTAGCCATAAAATATATTTTATTATTATCTTATTTAAAAATAAAAAGTCACTGGATAACCTCTGTTATCATTCAATGACTTTTCATAATATATGTAAATGTTCTTTCTATTAGCATACATTTATAAATATTACAAAATATTTTTTACTATCATATTTATAGTAAATAACAATCTACAATGATTTTTACTGAAAAGGAATTACGACAATTAATTGAATTTCATGTTAGAGAAAAACTGGGAATAAATGAAGATCGTACTTTATTAAGATTACCCAATACTGGTGGTGAACAATACCCACCAATGGATGATGCTAATATGCAGCCAACAGAAGATATGGAACAACCACCAATGGATGATGAAATGAGCGATGATGTTCAACCTGATAATATGCCACCAACAATTGATGATCCTAATATTGCTGAATTGGTTGATTTATTACAGGCTAATCCAGATAGAGCAGAAGGTGTTCTTAAATATGCAAAAGGAATAATTGGTAATGATAATGTACCATCACAAGATGTTAATCAGCAACAATCACAAGATAGTAATTTGCCAGAAAATAGAACATTTGATTTAGATGAAATGATAAGTGATATTATTATGGGAAATAATCAAAAAACAAAACCAACAATAACAAGACCAATAGGAACAATGAACACAATGAAAGGAAAAATGTTCAGACCTATTATGGGGAATGGATAAAAAAAAGCACAGTTACCAACAATAGGAAACTGTGCTTTTTTATCGTAACTGACTCATTTATAATTTAGCACCACATTGGAAACAAAATTTATCTGATTTTTTTACTTTAGCACCACATTGACAACAAAACATTTTTGATTTATTCAAATCATCATTGGTTAAATTTTTTTGACTAATCGGTAACAATTTGTATTCAACTGTTGTTGATGGAGAATATTCTTCATCAAAAGTTGTGTTCACAAATTTCTGTTTTGATTCATCCCCCATTTCAACTCTACCAGTTTCAATACTTTTTGAACAATAGTTTAAAGATGGTGTTGAAGAAAAATCATCTAAACTATCAAGACAAACTTCACCACTGGCTGATGTGGTAGTTGAATAGTTAATATTAGCAGTAGTTATTGTACTACTTCCATTTATTCCGCCTAATGTACTGTTATGATAACAGGTTGCATAACGTGGGGTACTTGTTCCGACCCATATTGGACCAGCTGGATAAGTTGGAACATAAGGAACATAATAAGGTTCACGAACATAAATTGTTGATGTTTTTGTAACACAACATTGTTCCTTTTCATTATAAAATTCAATTTTTATATTACCATTTTTTTGAATGGCTTTTTCAACCTCACTATTATTTCCAGAAACATCATATACATCAAATAATAATTTCTTATTATCTGAAAGATGACGATCTAAAAACATTCTTTCACCAGGTCGAATAATTAATAAATTGGAATTTGAAACACCATTGAAATAAAATTTGACACCAACTCTTTTTTGCGTTGGATTAAAAAGTTCAATTTCAAATTGGGTTTGATTTGGTAGATAAATGGTTTGTTCGCCATTCTTGTCATAGATTTTTTGTCTATTTTTGTTTACCGAGATAAACGCTTGCGGAGATAGACAACATGAACCGCCATTAGCAATTTTAGCCATAATTAAAAAATTTATTAAATATTATTAATTATCCTCACATTATTGTAACCCTATTTTACTAAAATTACTCAAGAGCCATATAGACTCAATGCGAAAATAGATTTTTTCAATATACTATAAATATACAGATATTATTTTTTATTTCAAGAATTAATAGTCATCCCCAGAGCCAACAATAATTGATTTTTTAAGTGGTAATTTTTTTCCATTTTCAGTCATCATTTGATATATTTCAATTGGAATATTTTTTTGTGTTCTAATTTCTCTTTCATCCATTCCGCTACCATTTAATGCACAAGTTCTAACCCAATCTATATTATCAGGCGAAATTAACCCATAAACTATTATTGTTGTACCAGCACCACCACTATGTGGAATTGCACCGCCTACTTCATAAGACCAACACATACCAATTCCATTGAATCTTCTATTTAATTCTTCATAAAAATCTTCATTTTCATTTGCATTATATTGTGTTGATGTTAATGCAGGTATTGATATTGCTCTATATATGTAAACTAAATTTCGTTGATTAAGTTGATATGTTACATCAACCCTATCTTGATAAAGTCCCCATAAAAAATCTTCCCATGCTTGTTCCCCGTCTTCTGTTAAATCATGTGTATCTTCTTCATAGTAATCTGGATAATCCTCTGGATTATAATCCTCTAAAAACCAATCCATGTCGCTTTCCCACATTGGATGATTATCTTTTAATTCGATAAATCCATCATGTAGGGCATTTTCATATAATTTCTGCGCATTACCAGAACCGCTAAGTTCACCATATTTTCCAATATTTTCAAGATAATCTATAAAATGATCATAGTTTGCCTTTTTGCCATATTCTCCCTCAAATGGTATTCTTTTATCACCTCTCCATTCACCCATTAATCCTGGTGCGTGCATATTAACATGAGTTAATTTTTTCTTTTTAAATGGATCCTGTTTAGGTGGCTTCCATCCCATTCGTTTTGTTACATCTTTAACATTTATTTCATTTTGAGGATTTTCGGTTAAATATGCTTGAATGATAGTTGAAATGATGTTTTTTATCTCATATTCTTTTAATATCAACATAATAGTTAATTATTACATATAAATATATTGACTTCTATTTATAAGAAAAATATAGAATAGTATGGGTTGCTGCGATAATAACTGTAACAAGAATATAAATTTCTGTGTTGGTCCACTGAATGGTGATGAAGATTTTGGAACATTAACAGCTTCGGATGGTATTTACACTTCAAAAATATATGATGCCTGTGGTAATTTAAGAATTGATTTTGGGGGGCCAAATTGTGATGGCGTACAAGATTGTGGTGATATTGTTCGTGATTGTGGTGGCGAGGAAATCCAAGTAGTTGCTTTAATCGAAAAGGCAACTGGTTCAGTCATTCCATTTATAGGGTGCGATCAAATTAATGCAATTAGGAGAGCTGGAAATGGTGCTTGTTGGCAAGTTAGAACCATAGATGGTAGAAGATTAAACCTAAATAGTATTACATGTTGTAAAAAAGTGTGTGAAGATTTACCAACAATTATTGAGGGAGGACTTGTTGTAAATGGTGATTTAGAAGTAAATGATATTACTGCTAATGATATTAATGCAAAGACAATTACAGCAGAAGAATTTATTGGTAATGGTTGTGGTATAACAAATACTGATAATCAAGAAGTTGAACATTTTTATCATGATGTTGATAATGATTTGCTTGTACTGACTACTGTTAATACAAAGAATTGTCCAAATATGCCTGATACACATAAGTTATGGTCTATTAATACAGAACCATTTACACATAATACTAAAAATGAGTTTTTCGGTTTTGTTCCACCTGGTTCTGACAATTTGGTACTTCGAGATACTGATGGAGATGAATTATCAGTAGATTTAAACAAATATAATACTTACATTGCAGATGGTTGGTGTAGTAATGATGGAATTATAACATTAGAATATAATCCCGAATCACCATTATATCCAGATAAACAAGTTATTGTTGATATTTCAAATGCTATTCACACAATAGAAACTGCTGAATATGATCCATGTAAAGGTGAAATGTTATTGTGTCATGATAATGGCGAGTGTGTGTTGATGGATAATTTACCAATAAATGTTGATATTGCAGGTGAAGTTACCTTGAAACCAGAGTGGTCTGGAAAAGTATTTTATCATATTCGTTCAAACGTAATTATGGTATCTGTCAATGTAGAATTATCCCAATTTACACAATTTCCTCCTGGTAATTTTATGCCTGTTGAATTGGGAAGATTACCAGTAAAACTATTTGACTATATTGACAATGATAATTTAGCAGTTGATACCTATACATACAAATATTTGGTTAGTCATTCTTCAAAATCAATGGGATTTATTAACCATGTACAGTTAGGTATTTCGATTGATGGTATAATGCGAATTACACAATGGCAAGTTCCAGAAAGAATACAGGATAGTTTTTGTTTAGTTATTAGTGAAATTGATAAGAGTGTAACACAAAATCTTTGTCCAACACCAGTAGTTCCGCCAACATTCACTGTCAGATACCATAGTAATAATAGTTTAATGGAAGTTATTACTGTTACTGTTACTGATGATAGATATTTAATATCACAAAATACATTTGTATATGCACATTGGGATTTCCTACTTTGGAATACAATGCCAGATAGAAGTGGAAATTCATATAAACCAAATTATTATATAAAAATGACTGGCGATATTGATTTATATGCAATTTGGAAACAAGTAATTTTTATCGTAACATATGATGCAAACAATGGAACTGGTGAATTTTTACAATTTGAGTTCTATCCTGGTGCAGTCGTTTTAAATAGTCTATTCCAAAGACCATTAAATACAACATTTACATTTATTGAATGGAATACAGAAATTGATGGTAGTGGTACAACTTATTTACCAGGAAGTTTACTATATGTAGCAAAAGATATAACATTATATTCAATTTGGGGATAATAAAATAATAAAAAAAGGTATGATTTTTCATAACATTTTTGTAAGAAAAAACAAATATAAAGGAAATATGTTCTTTATGCGTTTCCAAAATACAACTGGAAGTGCTGTTACAATCAATACATTGAGATACTTAATCAATGATTCATATTCCCCAACCAGACGATTATTAACAGCAGTTGTTGAGCGATCTGGTGGTGTTGATAATGTTTATTCTGGTGGAACTATAAATGATTTTATTGTCGCAAATGGTGAATCATGTGTTTTTAGAATGACATGGGATGGTGGAATGTACAGTCTTCAAGGACATACTTCTATTAATTCAAATTCGTACAAAGATATTGTTAGGAGTGCTGGTTGTGAAATAAGGGGGTATGATAATGTTCCAAATTATTTTATGCGATCTTTATTTCAAAATTGTGTAAATTATAATCAACAACCTGGCGATATATTTGATACAAGCCAATGGTATCCAACCAGTATTGGGGATGATTTCATGTATAGAACATGGAGTGAATGTTCATCATTAGCAAACCCTGTAACATTAAATACAACAAACTGGAATATAACAGGATCAATTGGTCAAGGTTTTCTTACACAAACTTGGTTTTATTGTACATCTCTATTAAATTCTGTTGCACCAGATACAAGTAATTGGACAGTTGGACCATCACTTGGTAATTATTTTATGTATTCTACATGGACTAATTGTCCATCATTAATGAGTGTTGTTTTACCTGACACAACAAATTGGAATGTTACTTCTGTTGGTAGTACTTTTATGTCACAAACACTTACGAGCTCTTTTTTATCCACAGGTATTGGAACAACTTGTGAATTAGGCGGTAATCTTTATGTTAGTTTTCCATCTCTAACTTGGCCCAGTTTGGGGATTACAAATAGTAGAATACAAAATATTAAAGTTGATGCCGCTTTAATACCAACATATCAATCAAGTTCAGCTTGGAGCAGTATAACTCCAAGTAGTAAATTCATTGCTAGATAATTATGTAAAAAAAAAGAATGTAATATGATAATTAAAACATATTTTGATAAAAGTAATACAATTGTTAAAGACTCAAATATAAACTATGGGTTAAACCCAATTACAACAATTTTCTATGGGTATACAGGGTATTCTCGGTATATGTTTCATTTTTCTTTTGATTACATAAAACAATTATTAACAGATCAGACATTTCCTGATATATTCAAATTAAAACATAAATTAAAACTATTTAATGCAGGTGATATAGATTTTAAATGGATGTTTGATCCATGCTGGACACTGGAAAATAAGGTTGCTGATAGAGCGAGTTCTTTTGATTTAATTCTATTTAGAATACCACAAGCATGGGATCAAGGAAAGGGTTATGATAATCTTGTAAATACTACCTTTACATTTGATGAATTTCAAAGTTGTGAAGGAAGTAACTGGTATCACAGAAAATCATTAGTACAATGGGGCAGTAGTCAGTTGGGAAATCATTCTCATAAAAACAGTGATCCTTATGCCGGAATTGTAAATGGAATCTATTGTAATAAATATTTACAAGACCAATATAGAATATTTTTAAATGGTGGGAAATCAGTTATATTAAGGCACCAACATTTTGATTTAGGTAGTGAAAATATTGAAATTGACATAACTGATATTATTAATCGTGCAATATTAGTTGAAGGTGGCGAACCTAATCATGGATATTGTCTTGCATTTGATCCATTCTTGGAAATAAAAAAAGCAAATCCAATTCAATCTATTAATTTTTTTACAGAAAAAACATCAACATGGTTTGAACCATATCTTGAAACTTCTTATGATGAAGATATACATGATAATAGACAAGATATGTTTCTGGATGTACCACGTAGATTATATTTTTACAGTAATGTTGGTGGAGTTCCAACAAATCTTAACCAATTGCCAAGTGTTAAAATTACTGGTAATTTTGAAAATGGTGAAGAAATTGAAATTGTACCAGAAGTAAAACAAGCCACAAGAGGTGTTTATTTTACAGAAGTAATGATACAATCTGATGATAGTAATGGTAATGAATTAGTACCAAATAGAATGTTATTTGATACATGGTCTAATCTTGAATATTATAATGAAAGATTTGATAAAACTGTCAAAATGAAAGATCAAACATTGGAATTTACAACAAAAGATTCAAGTGAATTTAATCTTTCTGGTGATAGTGATTTCTTACCAAGACAATATTCACCAACTATATATGGTATCAAGTATGATGAAAAAATACAAAGAGATGAAGGATTTAGAAAAGTATATGTTGAATGTTCAATACCATTTACAGTACAACAATCTGAATTAGTTGATGATTTATATTACATGATTTTTGTTAAAGAGGGGGATAAAATAATCAATTGTTTTTCCGAATGGCAACCAATAAACAAAACATTCAATACAAACTATTTTATGTTCGACAGTAGAACATTTTTACCAAGAACATATTATTTGGATGTGATTACAAGATCCAATATGGAAACAAAAAGACATGCTAATTTGGTTAAATTTGAAATAGTTAATATTGACAAAGATGGGTACTACAACTAAAAGAATAAAAATAACTGAAAACCAATTATCAATGCTTGTTAATGAATTAATGAAAGTTGGTGATACACCTCGTGAACAATTTTTAAATTATTTAGATAAAATTGGTAAACCAGGCAGATTAACTGGTACTGGTAATATTGAAGAATTGTATCAAAATGCAATTCAAGGTGGGTTAAGTAATTTTATAAAAAGAAATACAGATGATCCAAAAGTTACTTATACAAAAGAAGATATTGAAGATTTAGAAACCGAATTTTATGATGAACATGGTGAAATTCTTCAAAAAATATCAGTTGATAAGGCAAGAAACCTAATATATGTTTATAGAGGTTTATCATTACCAAAACAAATTGATAACTATTATGAAGAATTAACTAAATATTTTGATGGACTTGGTTTACCATGGGGTGTTGATTATGAAGCAGCCATTCCTTATGGTGGGGATTTAAGTGGCGATATTGTAACATTATGTGGAAAAGTATCACCAGATAGTATAGATTGGGAATATACAATTTCAATTGCTGCTGATGTAAAAGAAAATGAATTAAGATTACTAAAAAACAAACCAGTTGAAATTTATAAAATTGTTACTTCAATTGGTGTTTCACTTCCATTAAAGAAACCTATTATTGTTTCGACTGGTAATTCAACAAAGTGGGATTGATTTAATCAAAAAAAAAAACAGTTATTTATTTGAAAAGATAATTACTATGTTAAATGACTCACTTTTTATAAGAAAAACAACCAGTAAAGAATCCATGTTTTATATGAGATTCTATAATCAAACTGGAACCATTGTTACAGTAAGTGGATTAAATACATTATTTACAAATCCAACAGGTTCGCCAACGTTAACCAGTGCTGTTGTTGAACGGGCTGGCGGTGTTATAACTAATGTTTTGGCTGGTGGAAGTTCGATAAATAATTTTACTGTTACTAATGGAGAATCTTGTGTGTTTAGGATGACATGGATTAATGGAATGTATCCATTAGCAGGTAATACCCCAGTTACTTATCAGAATATTGTTCGTAGTGCGGGATATAGACTTGTTGGGAGTTATAATGTTCCAACATCTTTTATGGCATATCTTTTTTATAATTGTATAAATTACAATCAGCAAGTTGGTGATGTTTTTGATGTAAGTGGATGGACACCAACATCTATAGGAAATACATTTATGTATAATACGTGGTATACTTGTACATCATTAACTAATGCTGCAGTTCCTAATACAAGTCATTGGAATATAACAACAATTGGAACTTTATTTTTAGGACATTGTTGGAGAGGTTGTACATCATTAGTAACTGCTGTTGTACCTGACACATCAAATTGGAGTGTAACAACATTTAACAATGATTTTATGGGATATACATGGTATAATTGTACATCATTGGTAAATAGTGCTGTCCCTGATACATCAAATTGGAGACCAATAAGAATGTGGGCTACATTTTTAGATTCAACCTGGTATAATTGTTCATCAATGGTACATTGTGTATCACCAGATACATCTAATTGGAGTATAACAACTATTGATGGTTATTGGTTATATGCTACATGGTGGAATTGTTCATCAATGGTAACTTGTGTTGCACCAGATTCAACCTTATGGAATGTTGGGGGAACACCAAGTATATTTGTAAATATGGCTTGGGGTTCTGGGGCATTTTCAGCAAATACATCACTTCAACGAGAATTAACATTGAAAGGAAGTATATATATACAAAAAGCACTTTATGTAAATAGTGGCGGTCTTGATAATGCTCGTATAAGTAATGTTAAAGTGGATACTGGATTAATACCAAATTTCCAAGCCAGTACATATTGGTCTAATATAGATGATAATAAATTTATAAGTTGGTAATATGAAGAAAATAATTATAACAGAAAATCAATTTAATATTATAAAAGGTAATATAATAGTTGAAAATAATTGGTTACAAAATCAAAATGGTGTTAATTATATTTTTAAAGAATCAGTTAAACCAAAAATAAACTCAAATTGGAAAAGGGTTGTTATTGAGAAATCCCCATATGAAAAAATAAATTGGGTTGAATTATTACCAAATGGAAAAGAAACAGTAAAAATAAGACAAGTTATATCAAAAGATAAAAATGGGAAAACAAGTAGTGTGTATTATAAAGAATATGATACAGGATTAATAACTAGAATGAGTAATCATTGGAGTATTTACATTTTAAAAAATTATCAACTTAAAGATTTTCCTACAATAATGAGAGATACTTTTGTAAATTTAATATGGGGACCATTTCTATCTATTAAAGCCAATGCAAATTACAATTTATCACTTAATCCATTGTGGGGTGACAAACTAATTAGTTCAGATGTAAAAGATATAGTCAAAAAAGAAAAACCAGGTAGGGATTTTTATGTTTTACCAAGAAACACATTAAAACTTGCTGAAAAGGTTACTTTAACAGGAAGTATAATGCAACCTAAAAATGATAGATTTGACTTAATTGAACATTTAATTCAAAATGAAAATTCTTTTGTATTAAATGAACAAGAAGAAAATAATATTATTGATGAAAAATTTGTAAGTTGGATAATTCAAAACGCCTGATTTTAACATCCAGTAGAATTTATCTTATTTAAAATTATGTATTTTTGTGCTATAATTTATAATAATAAAATATGACAACAGAATTAGATTTTTTAGATGAAATGGTGGAAAATGAGAGTGTTTTTGATATAGAACACGAAGAAATGTCCGATGAAGAAAGAGATGAAATGCTTGGTTGGATAATCAAAAATACCCCAGACTTTAACACAGACCAGGTATAAGGGTTGCTAACATATTTCTGAATTTGATTAGTTGATCTTTCCCAATCTCCTTTGCCATTTTTGCTGCCAAATCTATTGCTAATTCTTTGATGATTTTTAACAATTCATCAAGAATTGCATCTTTTACTGCATTTAATATTCCTGTTACTAAATTAAGATTTTCTTGTAAGAATGATAATGCTGTATATTTAGCCTGTACACCTAAAAGTTTTAAATTAATTAATAATAAAAGATAAATCTTTGGGGCTACTAATAACATTGAAAATGCTGCTGATAATTCTACAATAAGTTGTTTAAGTATATTTACTTTAAAATTAAACTTATCCCTTTCATAAACTTTCGGATTATCTTTTGCCACCTGATCAACTAATGTGTCAAGCGCATGGGTAAATATATCAGTTTGTTCTTGTAAATCAGATGTTTGGCTTAAACCAGCTAATGCAGTTGCAATATCTTCTGGACTAATATTAACTGTCATATTGGCATCAGCACTATATTCAAACCTACCATGTTTGACATGTTCCGCTCTTATCAACATTGCATTATAAGTTTCATTATCAAATGAAAAGAAACTATCATCAACTTCTGATGTTGTAACACACTGTGATAATCTATCAATTATATCTTCTATTTGTTCCGCAACAAAAATTTCTTCTCTTGTTCGTTGAATTGATATATCAATTGAACCAAAAACTCTACCTAATAATGAGGCTACCAGAGATTCTTTATCAAAAAATACAATACTATCAATCCAATCAGAATTAAAATCATGTAATTTGTTATATGATGGTCCAACACGCACAGTAAGTGTATTAAACCATGTACCAAAACCTGGTATTTGACTTGCACTTTCAGTGAACTCAAAGGTTGCAATATTACTTGGAATATTCGGATCGGTTGGTGGCGGTAATGCAGGATTATATTGTGGCCAGCTCACCTGACCTGATGCTTCATTTATTACATACCACAAAAAAGCGTTTAAATCTTTTGCCATTGGTAAATTTCCAACAGTAGGCGGGTCATCAACCATACCAAAGTAAAACATTTTTCCAACTTTTTTTGTAGGATTAATTCGCATTAATCTTAATAAATCAAATTCATCAATATGTACCTTAATCCCTTCACCTTTTAATTTAGCCATTACAGTTGGGTTAATATTACATGAAATATTATCTCTTATAAGTAATTTTAAAGCCAATTTAACGGCTTTTTCAATCACAGTGAGTTGTTGTATTATTACCTTTGCAATAGCCTCTTTAAGCATGTCAAAATTACCCAGAGCAATAAATAAATCTACAGTAAATTGAATTTGATCTGCACTGTTGTTAATAGAAGGAAATAGAGAACTCAAATCGAATTTCGGAAAAGATTCGGTTAATGTTCTATATGCAGAAATTATACCAAATGTATCAGCCTTTTGTTGTTGGAGATTTGCCATTAAGAATTTTTATTGATTTTATATATCACTCTTTCTGGTTCTGATGTGTTACTTTCGGATGGAGTATTTTGTTTATTCATTAAAAGATTTTGTAAATCTTTTATATTAAGTGCTTTGTTATTTACAGATTTATTTTTATTGATTGCATTTAATGCCCCACTTTCATCTCCACCAAATTTAAGAATTTCAGCAACAATTTTTTGAACATCCAATTTAATTTTAAGAGCATTACTTTTACTTGTTATCAAAGCATTAATTGCTTTGGCATAATCAGATTTTTCTTCAATTGAAACACTACTCAAACTTGTGCTAATTGATATTTTATCAATTTCACCCTGTATTTGATTTATTAATCTATCTGCTTCATGATATAATTCATTCAAATAAGTTTGAAGATTTAATTTATTGTTTAGTTCTATACTGTTCTTTCTCATGGTTTATTGCATTTTTCAATAAATACTTAACAGGTTTTTTTTGGTATTTTGATATATTATTTTATATTTTTTGATACTATTTCTTACAGTTTTAATATCTAAAAATGTACTTTCGGTTATAAAAGTTAAAAGAATAGTTTTGTTAAATTTATGTGAACCAACATCGCCAATAATATTTTCCCAATCATCTAATATTTGTATTAAACATAAACCAACATTACAATCCTTTTCATTCAAATTATATTGTTCAGGACTATCTACACATTCTTGTATGTCTTTTATTGTACATTTAAACAATTCATTTATAAAACTATTATCGTTGTTTACAGGTAAAACTTCATTATTTACAAAAGAGTGTTCATTAAGACTGAATGTACTAACTTCTTCTTTTGCTTCTTCATATTCTTTATTTTTAATATCTTGATAAACATCGCCAATTGGTAAATATCGTTTCATTTTTTTATCATAACTAAGATATTTGCTACCAATATAATGTTTGATAACCGTTTGAATATATGAATATGCTTTAAATCCCATTTCAGGATCAAACTTATCCAGTTTGGTTACAATAAATGAAAAAACATCAGAAATTATATCTTCAACAGATTCATCAATTTGAAACTTATTGTTATAATATCTCATCAATATTGTTTGTATCATATAATAAATTGGTGAATACAAATGTTTATTGAATATCATATTTCTTTCAATATCACTTTCGGAATTAAGATAATCCATCAAATATTTTTCAACAGGCGCAAAATAATTTCCTGTTGCGCCTCGTTGTTTATTTTCTTTTCGTGGTCGCCCACGACCTCTTTTAGTTGGTGGTTCTATAATAACAATATCGCTTTGTTTTATAGCATCATCCAAAGTTTCTTCATATGTCATTATGTAACATCTTCTATTTTCTTATTATATGTTAAATCTCTTTGGGCGTTGAAGTAATATTCATTTTGAACTGCATCCCAATAAAATTTAGCTTCATCAGTTTCAATATTAATAGCTGTGAAATAAACATGATTATACAATGATTTTGGTATTACAAATGCGTTTTTGGAATTATATACAAGCCTTAATAAAAATTCATACCAGAAGTACAATTTTATATTATTTTTAAGACCACCAATTTCATCAAAATCATTTTTATTGATTATTGAACCAGATAAATTCATATCAAACATAACTTTTAAACCTTCTTCATCAACATAACCAAGATCTAAATCTTTACTAAACCCATTTGCCCACCATTGTTCATTCAAAAATCGAACAAATTCACCATTCTCATTAAACACTTTACAAATTGGTAAATAAATGGAAATATCTTTATCTAATGTTGATATATATCTATCAACATTTTCAAACCATGTTGGTTCAAATTGATCGGTTAATTCCAAAATAGTAAAATATTTTGTTTTTACTGCTTTTACACAATCTATAATTGCTGTAACACTATTATGTGGATAATGCTCAAACACATAATCTGAACATTTATTAGTAATAGTGATGTTAATCATTTCAAATTCTTTAACGGTTTTATCAAGATATTCACCATATTTGTTATCGTTTAAATCGCTATGTGTTCCCAAGATAATTTCACTTGGTTTAACTTTTTGATTAAATACAGAATCTAATGCTCTGTCAAGATATTTTTGTACTTCTTCATCCCATTTTCCGATGGGAATTATAACTGTTAAGTCCATCATTTTTTGTTAATTTTTTTTAATATGTTTTTGGTTTACCCATTCCAACTGATGCCTCACCAAAATAGGTTGTTTCATCAATAGGTAATTCTTCCTGTTTAGTATATTCATAATCTCCGTCTTTCATATCTGGTAAATCGGGAAGTTCAGTATAATTGAAGCCTAAATTATATGCTTCAATTAAATTTTGTTCATCTTCTTCTTTAAGATCTTTATATGGATCATCATTGTTTAATAAAAAATCATTATTAGTTTCATTTTCAAACCAACAATCATGGTCATCTTGAAAATCACTATAATATTCTTTTAATAATTCTGTTGTTTCATCTGTTAAATTAAGCGTTTTCATATGAAATTTTATTTTGTAAAATTTTTATTTGATTATTTTCAATAACAATACCGCACCCATTAATTTTATGTGCAAATAAGTTTGCGAAATATAGTTTAAATAATTCATCTTCATCCAATGACCTATCATCTTCTGGAATATTTTTTATTAAACTTTTTAACCCATCCGTTACATTTACAAAGAACTCAAATAAATCAAAATCAGTATAATTATAATTTAATTCTTTAACCCTTTTTATAGTTTTGCGTTCCGAATTATAGAATTTTTCAATATATTCTATTTCATCTTGTAAAAAAGCAGATTCATCAAGATTTCCATCTTTAAAGGCTTGTTGTTCTTTAAATTTTAAATCAGATAAAAGATTATTAATATTACTTACAGGTTCATCATATTCACGACTTTCTGATGTTGCAACATCAATTGGATCCCACAATGTAGTATTACTTCTTCTCAATAAACTAACAACAAGTGGGTAAATATCATCAAAATTGTATTTATCCATTACATCAGATGCTTTTTTCATCCATTCTTTGGTGGCAGCAATACTGTTTACTTTTTGTTGTATCCAAACCCTTTCAAAGCCTATATTATCGTTTTCCATAGAATTAATGTTTACTTTGTAAAAATTCGGTAAATCCTTTTCCATTTAAAAAGTATTCATAATATTCACTTAAAATTAAGCAAGTTTCTAATACTGTATCAAATGTTCTTTCTGGTGTTTTACTTGCAATATCATCAATATATTGTTTAATTTGAGGATAATAGAAGTTGGTAAATAACAATAAATCATAAACATTAAAATTGTATACAACATTGTTAGTTTCAAGGGTTAATAATTTCTTAATTATTGGAAATACTATATTTTCAATTTCATCAATAAAATATTTTCCATGTAAACTATTTAAAAATTGATTAATCTTTTCCATTTCAGATGAAACTGGATATTTTAATTCATTGTTTAAATTATCCAAAAACCCCAATTGTTGCCATTTATTAAGTATTTGATCTGCTACTTCTGGGGGATATACACCTGTAATAGTTGTATACATATATTTCTTTGGTTCTTCCATTACACTTAAAGACATATCTCCAAGCAATTCTCCATTCACCCAAAATTGAATGGTGTTTTCCGATAATCTGTCTTGGTCATCTTGTGTACAAACAACAGCCATACCACTAATTTCACCTATTCCAAAAGGAATAGTTGTATTTTTACGAAAATTTTGAAATGTGGTAAACAAATCTGCATTGGCTGGATTTATTTTAATCATATTTGGATATTTTCCAATATTATTAAAAAATTCGTGTGCTTTGTTTATTATTTTACTTTCCATTTTGTTTATTTATTTTTAAAAATATTTATTGCTTCATTTAATTCTTTTATTCGTTCTTCAATGTATTGGTCAAAAACGGTTTGAACTTTTTCTTTTTGTTGTTCTCTTGTGAATAAATTATCAAATTTTGACATATTTTCTGAAAAATTATTTGGTACTTTATCTTCCATCCATGAAGATACAACTGACACAATAGCAGTATGAATCTTATTCAAATTTGATACCCATATAATACCATCCGTCATTTCTTTTTTAGTATCCGAAAGCATCCAATCAGTCGGTTCATCAGGAATAACACCTATTACAATCGTTCCACATTTCATTGCTTCAATTGGGGCAAATCCAAAATTAGTTTCTCTATCAACCCAAACACATGCAACTGAATTTCGTATTTCCTCTGCAAATAATTCTTGATTTAAGCCATTAAGATGTTTAAATGTAAGAAATTTAAACAACGGATATTTTAGATAAAATAATTTGGCAATTTTATTAACATCTGATCTATCTCTTGCAACAATGGCAACCTGTAAATTTCTTTCTGTACTTTGTGGCTTATAAAAATAAGGTGCAATAGATGGTTCAATTATCTTAATTTTAAGATATGGCATTATTTCCATTAACAATCTTTTTTGAGATTCTGATGTTGTTATAACATCCAATATGTTTTTTTGACCCCATTCTACACCAATAGGCATTATTTCAGGAATAAAATTAAAGTTTTGACAAAAAACTATTCTTTTGCATGGCATGTTTTTTGTTTGTTCCATTAAATTAGAAAAAATTTCTGGAATAATTAGAATATCACTTGCATTAATTGTAACCTTGTCATTCTTTATATTGTAGTGTGGTATGGTCATATATTTTTCACCTATAAATCCACTAACGCCAACAAATTCATCATTATCATCATTTTGATAAAGCATTGCAACATTATAACCCAGTTCTTTCAACATGTATGCCATAACATATATGTTACCAACACTCCCACTTGGATTATCTTTTGCATCCATAATCCAGAATAAGATTTTATTTTCTTTCTTATTCAATTTTTCAAGTTCAGTTTGAAGTTTACCTATTCTTTCTTCAGGTGAAACAACTGGTTGTTCAACCTCTTTTACTTCGATTTTTTGTTTTTTATTTGCCATATATTGTATTTTTGTAATATATTATTTAATGTAGTATATTTTGTATCTTTTTAAAGATTAATTTTATTTTTTTATTTCAACTAATATTCCAAGCGAAATTAGTGTATTCCAAGCAATAGTTTCAGATAATGAAATATTTTCTTCAATTGAAGCATACTTATAAAAATTTCCACCTTCACCCTGCCTTATACCAATATGTGATAAAATTTCAAGCATTAATTTTACTGTATCATATTTAAGGCTATCTGCTGTTTTTATTTGTCCATTTTGTATTTTTGTTTCATTGATTTGTTTTTGGACAAGCTGCATACCATCAAAACCATCTTTATATAATTCGGTAATATCTTTTTGAATTGATCTTTCATCTTGTGTTCCAGTACAATATTTTATAATTGCATCTACATCTAATCTGAAACACTTTCCATTAGCTAATGATAATAACATGTTATTTAAGTTTTAAAAATTTTGAATAATTTGGTTTATTTTCAAGAAATTGAATAAAAGTATCATAAGATATTAACATTCTGTTTTCACCTACCCAAGACCCTTCATTATATGTTGTATTAATTCTAATTACCAATTTATTTTCAGGAATTGTTTTGATTATTCGTGGATCTGCTGTAACAACCATATCGAATTTATTCCATATTTCTTCCGAAGATTTTGGAAACTCTATATTTCTTACTCTTGTACAATTTTTAGACAAAAAGAATAATGTCGCTTGTATGGATAATTCATTTTCATCACCCCCTATAATAGAAATTTCAATATCTTCTTCTTTTTCGGTATCTTCAATATCATTTCGCCAAACATTAAACATTCCAGGTATGTTTTTATCTATACATTTTGCTGAACCATAAATTTCAAAAGAATAATCAATATATTGAAAATCTTCTCTTTCTTTTAATGATTTAAAATTAAAGGGAGAATACATATCATCTCCATCATAGATTAAATTATTTATGTTAAAATTTTTGTCAAAAAAATTTAATTTTTGATATTGTAAAGCATACTGATTAGTAAATGCTCTTATAGTATCATTTATATCTATTGCTACTCTTATCATAAGTTTTTTTGTTTGTATTCATTTATTGTTATATAATCTGTAATAGAATCACCTGTTATTTCGTTATATTTTTGGAGGCAGTTCGTACACATTCCAATTCCATATTCCAATTTTGTAAGACGATAATCTGCACGTTCCAATTCTTTCATTTCTTTACCACACTTATCACAAATTTCTATATCATTTGTGCCTTTTGGAATACCAGTAAATAATTCGATTGGCACATACATATTAGGACGTTTGGTTTTATTTTCATATTCTTTGGAAATATTTTCATTAAAGTATTGGGCAACCATATCTTCTTGTTCAACCAATTCAACAATATAATGTATTACATAAAATGAACTGAATTTACTTATTCCATTATTAGAGATAATATTGAATTTATGTCTAATATGATTTTTATTTCCCCAAGCATTTTTTGTTGTAAATTCTATGGTATCAAAATCATCAAGTTTATAAATTTTTAGTTTTTTATTAAATACTGTTTCAAGGTCAAATGTTAAATTTCTTTCAATTCTATCATCTGTTGATGGAATTAAATTCATATACATATCCAATTGAAACCCATCATTAATTTCTTTTAAAACAATTTGTTTACAGAATTTTTCAAATTTGTATTTTGGATAATAAAAATCGTTATGTGTAATATTTAATGGATAATATTGTTTAAATTTAACCCCCTCTTGTTGAATTTCAACATTGTTTTCAATACCAGATGAAATGGGTTCTGTATTCTGAACCAGTATCACTTTTTTCCCACTTTCTTCAAAAACATTTGGTTTTGTAAAATCTGCAAATCGTTTTTGAATTGCTTTTACTTCCCCATTAGTTTCTTGAATATCATAATTGTAACTTTCTTCCTCAACCCAATAAGTTCTATACCTCAATTGTTTAACTTCTTCAGTAACTTCTTTCTTAATGAGATCGTTCATTAATTTAGAACCCTGTTCTTTTTGATAAACAATGGAAGTTAATGGAGTTATTTCTAAATTAGATGATGTCAAAACATCACCACCAGAAATTGCGCCACCAATAACAGTTTTTATTTTATCTGATAGAGAAGACATAATTAATTATCGTATCCTTCAAGTGCAGTAGTCATTATTCGCCTATTCATTTCTTCCTCATATAATTTATATATGCTACCCATCATTTGAAAATCTTTTGCTTCAAAAGAATCCATCATACCCCTACTCATATCACCCATAAGACGTTCCATTTTGGAAAAAGAAATCATGGCATGAGTTTTTAAAATGTGAAGGTCTTGGAGTGAAAGACCAGTTAAATCTTTTTGCTTATTCATAGTAATATATCTATTTAAAACTAAAATTAAATGAGAAAAGTAATAATTCAATATTTATCAGAAAATAATGCAAGAAACTATTTATATAAAAAATTTACTCATAACATGAATATCGTAGATCAAATAACTGAAAGGGTTTTATCAAAATTAACCGAAGATACAGCAAATTCTGATGGATGGGCTTCTCAAAAACGTAAGGCATATGATGCTGCAACTTTTAACAATGCTGTAAAAAGAAAAAGAGATATAAATAACATTCATAAACAAAATAAAAAAACAGCTAATGATGTGAAACAACAAAATACAACGCCAACATCAAATGTTGATTTTACATCAAAACCATTTAAAGGTATTGTTACAAAAGAATGTGCAGAATCATCCCCAATGGTTGATCCAAACACAAAAATAACAAACAAGGTTGATATGACTTCACGTCCATATAAAAGAGTTGTAAAAAAGGAAGCCAGAGAAAAACTCATAAAACAGATAACCGAAATTAAATCTACTATTGATAAAATTTCTCAATCTGTTCCTCAAAGTGTTCTTGAAGAAGCCAAATATCAAAACTTTATGAAAAAATTAAATGAATACATGAGTATTGATGATTATGGTCAAGGCGATTATGGCGAATTTATTGTTGATGAAAACCAATCTGGAGATGACATGCTTGATGCTGAAATGAGTCAAATTACTGGTTCACCAACAAGTGATGCTATCAACAGTATAATGAAACAATCATTATCTGCCATGAGTTCATTATCTGATAATAGTCAATCGCCTGAATTTCAAACAATGAATAATATTTTTATCCAATGTCAAAAATATAATTCCAACAAAAAATCGGATAGTATTGTTGAAGGTGATAAAGTAGTACCAAATAATTCTATAAAACAATAACTTATGAAAATCAAAAGTTTTTATGCTTTGAATAATAAATTCAATGAACATTTAATTTCATTATATGAAGATGACAAACAAAGGGTTGTTATTGGACAATATATGAAATTAATCAAAGAAAATAAAATATTGAAAGAACAATATAATTTGTTTGGTCAATTAGAAGAAGGTGTGGATAAAAATATTAAAGAAAATATTTCATTTGCTCATGAATATATAAATGAACTTTTAAACCCTTTTAAAAAGTATTCAAAAAAAGAATTTAATGAAGCAAATGAAAAATTATTCAATTTTTTGAAAGAAAATAATTTGATAGATGAAGAAAATATTATCAATAAAAATAAACTTTCATCATTAATTGAAAGTATCATCTATGAAAATTCGGAATGTGGATTAAATACATCAAAAAAATTTGAAGTAATTACTGAATTAAAGGTTAAGTTAGAACAAGAACAAATTGTTGAAGAAAAAACCATTGAAGAAAAAATAAAAGATTTTAATGAAAAATATAATGGTACATTAACAAACGAAGAAATGGATATTGTAAAAAGTCTTATGACTTATGGAGGAGAAAGTGATAAACCAAAAGTTTTAAGAGAATATCAAAAAAATGTATTAAATAAATTAAATACTCTTATCAAAGAAGCATCCGATATTGAATTAAAAGAAAAGTTTCTTCAACTAAAAGAACAAGTTTTGTTTGATGATGAAACAGTACAATTATTTGAAATAAACAAATTGATAACCGAAATAACCGAAAAAGAAGATGCCACAAAGTGATTTCTATAAAGACCATGGTATTAGTGTTAGGGGCGTTGCTGATGCAATGAGACAAAATGGACAATTACCAGATTTATCTCAAAGAAAAAGAGTAAATAAACAAGATAAATCAATTCCAGTTGAAAAACCATCATTAATTCAAAAGAGAATTGATTCATATAATGAAAAATTCTCTGGTAGAGAATTAGATATACAATATAAAGATGGGGATAAACCAAAAGATTTTATACTGATATGGGATAAATTATCACAATCTAAAAACCCACAAACATCTTATTTATTTTTTATCAAAGCATCTTCACAGGATATAAATGAACCTGTTTTTGTAATAATTGATACAAGAGTTAAAAATAAATGGTCTATAAGAAGTGGTAGTATTAATGGTGCAGATATAACACCATCTGAAAACATAAGAAGTGAATTATTATATTCATTAACTAATAATCTTGCCTCATTAAGAGCGCAAAAATTTGAATCAAAAGGTATGGAAACAAAAAGATATAAGATAACTGAAAATAAAACGGGTAAAAAATTTGCTGTTAGTGCATTAAATGAAGAAGAAGCAAAGGAAAAGGTAAAAAAGTTTTTAAATGAAGGTAGTAATACTTCGGAATATGATTACTGGATACAGAACAGATTACAAGTTCAAAAAAATAGAATAGGTCAAATTTTAAATTATATTGACAAAATTGAAAATGAAAGAGAAATGTATACTTGGCCAGATATATTAAGGATGATTAATGGGTGTAGAGAATTAATTCAAAAAACAGATGAGACTTTTCAAAACTTAGTTCAAGAAATTGTTAATTTAGACTAATAAAATAAGAATAAAAAATTCAAAATGCTCATTGCCGAATGTAAATGGCAATGAGCATTTTTTTTTTAAAATAATATGTAATTTTACATGTTATTCCACATTTTTGATAACCCCATTTTATAGCACATCCAAAAAGAATAAAATGCGGGTGAATTTTTTTCAATACCATTAATAATAAATCCAGTTCTATTCTCTGGACATATAAAACCAATATTGGGTGATTTTTCTGTCAAATGTTTTATAATACTTAAATTATTTAACATTTGAGTTGGTTGAAGCATAATAAAGGGTTTATCTAACTTAAAAAGTCTATTAAATAAATCGGTTCTCCCATAAGATTTATCTCCTATTTTATGTCTACTGAATGGCGGATTACTAATTATAATATCACAATCAACTTCCATTTCATAAAAATTTTCACTATTTTCAAAATGTGTATAAATCAAATTTTTAAAACCATTGTTTTTAAATGCTAAATATATATTACTATCTTCACAATCAAATGGAAACCAAATTTTTTCATCATGTTCAATTAATGGATAATTCAAAAGATATTGAACAAGGTTATTAGCAGTTTTATATGTAGTATAACATTCATTTGCATTATTATCTCCTTTTCCCATAGCAATATAAATTTTACTATTACTTGGTACATTGTAGTTGATTTTGGAAAAATCTCTTTTTTCTGTTTTTATGTCAGATTGTTTCATTTATTATATGAATTTTTAGCATTTTCAGATAATCGTATAATATCAACACCACCTATGAAATCAGTTATATCTCTTTTACCTGTATATGCCATAGCAGATTTAAGGTAATCTATAAAATTTTCGACCCATTGAGCTATGGTATACTTAATTTCAATTTTTTCAACTTTTCCTTCTGCGGTTTTAAGTCTTGGAACACAAAAATCCTGTTGTCCTCTTTTTGATGCCATGCCATAAAACTCTTTTGTAAGAGTTAGAATATAATTATATTTATCATCAGTAAATGGATAACCTTTATCAGCACCATCATAATTATATTGATATAAAATATATCGTGGTGAACCATTATTAGCATCAGCAATAATTTCACCAGGTGTTTCAAGCATTTGTGCAAACAATTTTCCACACATTACATAATCTGCGCCAAGTGCAAGTGCTTTTATAATATCTGAATATCCCCTTGCACAACCATCAGCAACAATCTTTGTAATGATTGGTAATCCGACTAATTCTTTTCCGACTAATTCTTTTTTAAACTCATATATTTCTGATATTAAAGAGGCTGCTGGATAAAAAACACCTGTATTACTTGATGTTAAACAACCACTTCCGCCACCAATCCCAACCCGAACATAATCAATATTATTTTTACAACAATAATAATATGTGTCAGGATTAGCAATATTACCAATCATTATGGTAGTAGCATTATTTTGTTTCTTAATATCTTTTACTAAATCATAAAGAATATCCATATGACCATTAGCAACATCAATTAAAACTTTGGAATTAAAAGATATTCCAAATATGTTTTTACTTAATAATGTGTTAATATCAGATAAACCAAAAGCGCACCAATAACCCATTTTTAAATTATCTATTCTTTTATTTAAACAGATATTTCGTGGTAAAATTGGTTCAATATTGTTTTTTAAAAATATTTCAAGATTTTGTTCTTCAACAACTGTTGACATTGGGGCAGTAAAAAGTGGAAGTGATTTAGTACCCAGTTTTTTTGATTGATTACTCCCATAATAATATGGATTACATTCACTTCGACTTTTTATATCTGTATTAACACATGGTACAATAGATATATCTTGTAAAGATAATTTTACATCACTAAACATTATATTATATTTTAGTTAAAACCTGTATGACCAAATCCGCCAACACCTCTTTCGGTATCTGTATTAACTTCTTCAACTTCTAAAAGTTCAATCTTTGATTCATCTATTACTGGACAAACAACAAATTGTGCTATTCTATCACCATTAGTTATATCTTTGATTTTTTGGGATAAATTAGTTAAAATTACACAAATTTCTCCACGATATTCAGCATCAATTGTTCCAGGTGAATTAGTTACAATTATTTGGTTTTTAACTGCCATACCTGAACGAGTTCTAACTTGTCCCTCATAACCATGAGGTATTTTCATATATAAACCAGTATTAAACATTTTAGTTTCCCCAGGATAAATTTGGATTATTCTATTTTCAACACCTTCAATAAATGCACGTAAATCAAAACCACTATCAAAAGCATTTGCATATTGTGGAAACGGATTATCTGATTTATTATTAATTTCTAAAACTAATTTATGTTCAACTTTTTTTAATTCCTTAACATTCGCAGGGTTTAATTGTGCTTCTTGATTATAAAAAGCCATTTGTTGTCCTGTAGGTCTAACCCATCTTCTACCTTCACCAGGATTAAAAGTTACTTCACTCATATTTAAAACATATTATTATTTTTTATTGAAACTTTTGCAAGACTTTTGCTTTCTTCCCACATAAACCGATATGCAGTTCTTATTAGAGATGCTAATAACCCAGAAAAATCTTTTATATATTTATCATCATCCAATGAATAGAGATTATCTATTGCCTCATATTCAATTTCATCTAATACTATTCCACATTGAGAAAGTATAAATAGGGTTAATTGATTTGTCCGTAATGCAGAATGTCTGTCAGTATAATCCCATAATATTCCTCTATCATTTTTCCATTTTTCAGTACATGGGGTAAACATTACACCCTTACCAACAGATGCCAATAAACACACTTTTGTAATCTTATTTTTATCTTGTTGCAATTCAGTTGGTAATATATCATTAAACCATTTGGCAACTTTTGAAAATCTAAAAGATTTGTCAATCAATGCCCCCTCATAAGCAGCACCAGTATTAAATTGTTCAGATAATGGTGCATTTAAAAGTAAATTACCATATTTTGATACAATACAATCAGTTTCAACACCAAGACTATTTAATCCAGTTATCCAATAATGTAAATTTTTAGTTTTTTGTTCTTCTGTTAATATCATATAAGAAAACTATTTAGATTGTTAATAAAATCATTTTCATGTTTTTTATCTTGAAATAATACCGATTGTCTATAATATAACGATTTATCTATAATTGCTCTCATAATAGATTTTTTAGATTTTGGTAATGTATTTGTTTTGATAACATCAATATATTTTCCTCTTGGTGTTAATATTCTTTTAGCTCGTTCACTTTCATAATCAAAGTTTAACTGATTATACTTATTTTTAACAAGTGGTCTTAAAAGAATATTATAATTTATTATATTATCATTTGCTTCATTATACCAAACTCTTTTATATGGTTCATTATCAATATTACCAATATATTTATTATTTGGTAAATATTTTAACAAAAAATCCTTATATTCAGGTGAACATATTTTATAATCATTTGTAATTATTTTTTCATAATTAACCCATATAGTATCTTCTGGTTTAACTATTGTATCTAAATCGGTATCTTTTACTGTCCCATGTATATCAAATCCAACTAAAACCAATTGAATATTATTAAAAAAATTAGGTTTTTTTATATACTTGTGAATACCAATTAATTCTTTCATATTTTCTTTATCAAGAACATCATTTGGAACAATTCCTATGACTGGTTTATTATTAACACATTCAATTTTAGTTGTATTATTGATGTATAAATTTTCAAATAAAATTGAATTTTTATTTAGATTTGTTCGTTTTAATTCATTGATAATTTCTGAACTATACGAAATTACATAATTTGAATTTCTTATATTAGAAACTGATAAATTTATATCATCTTTCAAATATTTTGGTAAATGCCAAAACTTATCTAAATAAATTATGGATTTCATTCGTTGATTTGTAGATGTAAGATAATTTAATAAATTAATAGCTTTATCTTCATATATGCCAATACTATTGTTATAAATCAAATAATCATATTCAGATGCTTTGTTTTTTAAATCATCATATATTTTTGAATAAGTTGTAAAATTATCATTGTATATATCAACAGAAAAATTATTTCCAACATATTTTATAAACGGTTGAATAATTTCATTTTTGAAAGACTGATTTCCATCAGTTATAATTAAAAATTTTATCATCTTTTTATTTTCAATTATATTAACTTATATATTTAAAACCAAATATTTCTTTTCTACATCTATAACAAATGGTATTAAATGATATATTTAATATTCTTGCACATTCGTTTGCAGAATCATAAATGTTTTCGTTATATAAAACCCTTTTAGTATTTGGAGGTATTTTTCCTTTTAGTTTTAAACTTAAAATACACCAAATAAACAGTCTATGTTACCATTTTAACTCGTAATCGTCTAATTTCAACCCTGTCTGCAATGTCATTTTAATAGTGGGTTGTGGGTTATAATCTTTAAATTCAAAATCTTCAAAAGTTAATTTATTAAAAATTGTATCAAGTAAATCAGGCGAATAACCGCTTTTTATACCAAGTTCAATAAATTTACTAATTTTTTCAGTATTAATAAAAAGATTTGGTTTATTAGTTGGAGTTCTTGATAATTGTTCCAAACAACTATCAACATAATTTTCATAAATATGAACACTACCACCAGTCCATATTAATATTCCAGGTTTTAAACCAGTTAATTCACATAAAATATGAGTAAGAATACCATAACTTGCAATATTAAATGGTACGCCGATCCCAAAATCACACGAGCGTTGAAACATGAATAAGTCTAAATATTTACCATATCGAACATTTGTTTGAAAAAGAACATGACAACTTGGTAATGCTGCATCACCTGTTTTTATAATGGTTGGATTCCAAGAAGAAACAATTGAATAACGACTATTAGGTGTTTTGATAAGGGAATTTACTGTATTACAAATTTGATCAACCACTATTTCTTCCCCATTTTTTTTATTTATAAATCCATCACCCCATGTTCTCCAATGATAACCATAAATTCTACCGCCATAATAATTTTCTTTATTTGGAAAATGAAAGTTATCATTTATTGCATCAACCCAATCTGCATATGATAAAATATTTTCGCCTTTATTTTTTCTTACATAGAATTGGTAACAATCTTCATTCCAAATATTGATATTATCTTTAATCAATTCGTCAACATAAGTTGAACCACGAAGAAACCATAAAAGTTCACCAATTACACCTTTAGTATAAACTTTTTTAGTTGTTAATAATGGAAAACCATCTTGAAGATTAAATTTTAAACTTTCGCTAAATAATTCTTTTGTTCTTGGAAGTAAACCTCTGGCTGCATCTTTTATATCACCTTCTTCCAATATTTTTTTCATTAAGTCAAGATAGACTTGCATATTTTTTTTGTATTATTAATCCAATAATACTTTTTAATTATTCATAAAACAAAAAAGTTAATTTTTTTTTTAATCCTCACGCACGCACGTGCGCATAAAATATTTTAATATTTTTTTCTAGTTCTAAGTATACTAATATTATTAAATATTATTTTATATATTGGTCCGGTCCAAATATAGAAAAAAAATATAATAAAAATAAATAAAAAATAAGTTATTACTACAGAAGGAAAATTTTTGAAATTGAAAAATTGAGATTTTTCTTTATATTCAAACAAAAACAAAATTGAATTATTTATATACAAAGATATTCAAAAATAGATGCCAGCACTAAATCTAAATAATTGTTCCCATGCTTTCAGGAACATCATTCTAAATAAAAAACATAATTTAGATTATGTTTATGGTTTGAATGGGGATAATAGTACACATACTGAACCAGGATTACATTATGAACCAAGTTTAGCAGCACCTAATGTTCCATTTTTAACTGATTATCACCCAAAGTTACTTGATTTTACAAGAGAATTAAATGTATGGGGGGCAACTGATGGATATAGTGGTAATGTAAGACGTGGAAATTATGGTAATCAATGGGATAAAAGAGGGGATGAAATAAATGTTGCAGATCCTCATCAACAAATCAACGAACCATCAAATGAAATAAGACAACAGTGGGATGATCCAATAAGAAATGAATATCACAGTTATTTGGATTATACTAATGCAATATTTTTAAAGGATAGTTCACCAATCAATGTTCTTGCTGGTATAATGACTGGTGATGGTATTGGTTTATCATCAACTTATGGAAATGGAATATCTGTTGTTTCAGATTTTAATATTCAACAAACATTGGGTGGTAGAATTTATTCAACTGCTACTGGTAGAGATACAAGATTAGGTAAAATAGGAATGAAAGCGGCAGCAATTTCTATGGCTAATAATATTCTACGAAAAACTGGTAGAATGGCTGGTGGTTTCTTTAAAGAAGGTGTTCAATTTTTATTAAGTAAGATTACTCGTGGAAGATTGGGTGATGATAAATTTGAAATGGCAAAATATGCTTCCCCATCAATTACTGATGCACCAGGAGGTATGGATAATTTTTTATCATCAACTGGACTTGGTGGTGTTATAAATACAGCAGCAGGTGGTTTAGGTATTGAAGATTTATTATCTAATAATAATTGGTCAAAAACAGCAACATCAAGTAATGATGGAAAATATGTTCAAATTAAACTTGATGGCGTATTAGTTGAATATAGAGAAAACACAAAACCAGACTTTGATAAATATATTTTAGGTAATCTACATTCAACTCGTGTTGAAGAAGAAGTAACGAATTACGAAAATTCTCAAACTGGAGAAATTGAAGGACGTACCACAAGATATAATTATATTCCTGTTAGTGAAAGTGAATATAGAAGATTACAACAATCTGAATTAATTAATTGGTCTGGTGTTCTTACCAAAGAACAAATATATCAAAATTTATCACGAAATAAGTATCAGCCGGGATATGTTATTAGCGAAAGGTTTAATCAGAGATTAGAATATGAAGATTATCAACATCAATTAAATGAAATTGGTTATGGTGCAGATGTAAATAATCCATTTACATTAGGAACTGGTAAAAATGAGGGAATTTTACATCCAGAAAATGATGTGAGAATTAAAAACAAACGACAAATCTATACTTGGGCTGAAGGACAATCAAGGGGTACTGTTATTCAATCCAATTCAGAACATGCTGATGCCGTTTATCATGGTATAGATGATTCAAATATTGGTTTTTTTAATTCAGGATTAAATGGTGTTAATAATCCAAATACTTTATTAGCAAAAACTAAAAAATTATTTGAAGCTGGAAAAATAAAAACAATTATATCATCTTTTTATCAATCTGATAGCCCAAGTGAAATTCAAACAGGTGTTTCTCAATGGGGGTTATCAAAAGGCAGAAATTTATTAGATAAATCTTTTGATAAACAAATAACACCAAATAATTATAAAGATCCTTATTGTAGGGTTTGGACATGGGAAAGACAATATCGAAATGTACAAAATGGATTAAGACCATTTTTAACCCCGCCATCGGAGATTGATCCAGGTAATATTGGTGAACCAATTAAACTTGAGGATTTACATAAACAAATTGAACATGCAAGACCAAATCTTGAAGTGTTTGCAAGATTTACATCATTACAAGATAATGGTTTACCAAAAATTGCACCATATAAAAGTGATTTTGTTAGTAGTGACAGTTCAGGAAAAATAATTGATGGGTGGAAAGGTGAACCAAAAGATAGACGTAAATATAATCGTAATTATTTCTTTTCAATCGAAAATTTAGCATGGAAAGATTTACCACTTGAAAACATTTTATGTCCAAGTCAATGTGGACCAAATGGTGGTAGAATTTATTGGTTTTCTCCATTAAATTTAGATTTTGATGAAACAACATCAGTATCACTAAATAAAGAGGATTTTATAGGTCGTGGCGAACAAGTTATAACTTATATTAATTCAATTAGAACAGGCAATTTAAGTTTTACGATGCTTGTAGATCATTCATCTTTTATGGAATACATGAAATATCGTGAATTTAATAATGGTGATGAAGATTATCAAGGAATTTTATTATGGGATGCGGGTTGTGATGATCCAACTGGTATAGAATTTAATAATACTTTTCATGGAAGAACAGGCAAAGGTTGTGATTTTGGTGTTGGTGGAAGTGATTGTATAACACCAACCCCACCCGAATCTATTGAAGAACCAACCCCACCAGTTAGAACATTAGGGGAACCTGAAAAGGGGGAAAGACCAAGTGGAAAAACAGAAACCAAATTAGTTACAAGAGTATATTATCCAAATGATTATTCTGGTATAGATGATGGTGGAATTGGTTCAATGAATTATATATATAGTGGAGGTATTAAAGGGCTTGGTTATGAAATGGATAGTAATTTTTCATTATCAGGTGTTAATACAGGTAATTTAAGTATGATGAATGGTAGTTTTTTAGTTGAAAATATAAAATGTGGACAAACAGATGCTTATATTGTTGAAAAGAAAATGTTTGAACTTTTTTTACCAAATGTGACAAAAACAGATTTATTATTTAGTCCAAATAGAGAAGCGAAATCAAATTATTTAAAAACTCAAACAGCATTAGATAAACATGTTAATCAAAAGCCAATACCTTCAAAACGAGAATATTTACCAAGAGAACGATATTGGAAATATATGAGTTATTGGGATGTTGAAAATCACCATTTGAATGTAAATAAACCACCTGAACCAGATGCTATTCCATTTAAAGAATTTTATGAAAAATGTAATGCAAGAGATGAAGAATTAATAAAATTACTTGAAGAAGCCAAAGAAGTAATAATAACAGGTAATGCTAATTCACATGGTTATGGGGCAACTGATAATGTAATATTAGCACAAAACAGAGCTGATACTCTTTTAAAATTTATTAAAGAAACATTAGGTGTTGATACATCGGATGAAAATAAATGGAAATGTATAACAGATAATGCAAATGTTAGTACAGGCACATCAACTCAAACTGGTTGTTCATCTGATTTTTCAGCTAAACAAGGAAGATTTGCAAAAGTTGAAATCATAAAAGAAATAATGGAAGAATATACCATTAAAGAGGCTGAATTTGATATACCAGATGATGAATTTCAAGCTCAAATGGATGCTTATGAAGCAGCAAAAAAAGCACGTGAAGAAGCATTTCAATCAGATATGGATACCTATGAAGCAGCAAAAAAGGCTAATGAAGAAGCATTAAAAGTAGTTTTAAAGGGAAGATATGATGAAGAAATGGAATATTATCAATATGTGGATAAAAATACAGACTTAACATGGTCAAAAATACAAGATAAGTATAATCATTATATCCCAGCATTTTGGTCATTAACACCAGAGGGATTTAATAGCCGATTAACTTTTTTAAATCAATGTACAAGACAAGGACCAACTATCTCTGGAAGTGATAAAGGAATAAATAAAGGTACAAGAGATGGTAAAAACGCATCAAATTTATCGTTTGGACGACCACCTGTTTGTGTTTTAAAAATTGGTGATTTTATTCAATCAAGAATTTTTATTGAAAGTTTATCAATTGATTATAAAAATAGTGGTCAGATTCAATGGGATTTAAACCCAGAGGGTATTGGTATACAACCCATGATGGCAAATGTTAGAATTTCATTTATTTATGCTGGTGGTCAGGATATAAGTGGTGCTATTGCACAATTACAAAATGCTGTAACATTTAATTATTATGCTAATACAAGTGTTTATGATGATAGGGCAGCGACTAATGGAATGGAAGGCGAAGTTCCAGAAACATTGTTTGATCCAACCACATATCAAAATGGAAATAATTATAAGGCATATTTAGGTACAGATGAAGAAATAGCATCTAATGAATTAACACAATCAACAACAGAAGCAACAGATGATATATATGGAATGGCAAAAAATGATGGTATTGAACAAAGAACTATGAGTCCAGAAGCTATACAACAACTACAAGAAAATAATAAATTTAATGATTATGATTGGACAGAACCAAATAATGATGATTTTTCATATAAACTTGGACGAACATTTTCCGCATAATATTGAAAAATTACAATAACTAAATATATTAATATTATGACTTATAATAGATATGCAAAAGTTTCAATGAATGGTGTAGTTGAACTTTTACCAAGATTTAGATATTCACCACAAGCATCTGATAGAGAAGAAATTTGGCAGGTTGATAAATCTCGTATGGATTTGATTAGTTACAAATATTATGAAGATGCAAATTATGATTGGTTAATTATGTTAGCTAATGATGATATTCCACATATTGAATTTGAAATACCTGATGGAACTATATTAACAATACCATATCCTTTGGAAATAGCGTTAAATCAATTCAAAAATCAATTAAATATTTTTGAAAATTTATATGGTTATATTTAATTATTAGATTGTTATGAATACAAATACACAAACAACAGAAACAAAAGATACAAATACCGAAAAACAAAAAAGACCAAATGTTATATATGTTGATCCAAATAGGGATATGGATTTGGTTATATATGGATCTGGTGGTGAATCAGTCGAATTAAATGGACAACATGGAAATGATTTAATGATACCTCCAGAAGATTTATGTATTGCTGTTCAATTGGAAGTTAGTGTTCCACAATTAAGTGGATATGATACAAGAAATGCTGTTACTGTTGAATGGCAAGATGTTGGAGGTAAACAGAAAATTAGTTTTTTTGAAGGTAAATATATTGGTAATCAATATGTATTAACTGATTTTTATCATGATATTAGTTTTAATTCAGAATCAGTACGAGGGGGTGGTGAAAATGAAGCATTAGGTATCCGCTCAATTAATATTGAATATAATAGTTGGTATCTTCCACAAGTATCTATTGAATTTGTTGATGTCAGAGGAATGGCATTAATGAATCCTATTGATGCTTTTAAAGGTGGGAATATTGAAAATGCAATTAATAGTTTTTTTAGTGCTTTTTATACAATACCATATCCACAGTTTAAGTTATTGGTGAAAGGATTTTATGGTAATTCTGTAACTTATGATTTGGCAGCACAAGATATTAGAACAACATTTGATGCACAAACAGGAAATGTTATAATTAGTGCTAGTTTTGTTGGATATTCTTTTGCAATGTTTTCAGATATACCATTTGATTGGATTAAATCTGCACCATATAACAAATATGCTCAAAGCGATGATTATAGTTATTGGAGAGAACAGATTGGAAATGGTAGATTTACATTTGATTTTCCAAGTAAAGGTGTCCCAATTCCAACATTTGCACAATTATATGAAATTATTCAGACAACAATTCGATTAATTGATAAAATTAATCAAGAAGATGATGCAGCGAAAAAGAAAAAAAATCTTGATAATGCTTATAATGAATTAAATGTATTATTAAATAGATATAATCAATTTAAAAAAATTTTATTACAACATGTTGAACCCTTTAATAAATCAGAGGGTAATAGAGAAATACCAAATATAGGTTTTGATGATACTGAAAAGGGTATAGTAAGAATTTTTAGTACAGCAATATCACCATCAATGATTGATGATTTTTTTAAAGATGGAAATGGTGTTAGTTCGCAAGATGTTAAAAAACAAGAAATTATTAGTTCGGTTGAACGATATAATCAACTTGTTAAAGAAGAAAATTTAGGAATACCAACAATGTTTACTCCCCCATTAACATTATCCACTTCTTCAAATGATAATGGCGATGGTTTCACAAGTAATACATATACGGTAAGAGATGAAAATGATGAATATTTTAAAGAATATGGATTAAAACTTAATACTCCATATTATCTTTATGAGTTAAAATATTTAGCATTTAAAAAAGAGGTTGAACGTATTATTGAAGAAGAAATTGAACGTGGGAGAAATCAAGCAGCACAGGATTTATTAAATAAAACATATGAATTAGTTAAAAATAGTATAAGTTTTGTTCCAACCATTGGTAATATGGTTAAATTATTTTTTGCACATTTTGAAATGTTTTTTTGGAATTATTTTAATGTTATTACAAAAACAAAGACAAGAAAATGTTCAGATGTTGGAGCTCCGCCAGAACAAGTTGATTCTGATAATGACGAAAAGGGGACTGCGATGTTACCATCTTTTTTTGGAATACAAACAAAAGAAAATGAGGGTAATATAAAATGTTGGCCAGGTTCACCAAAGGTTAGAAACTATTTTAAAACACCAGATACATGGAAAGAATTAGAAGAAGTAAAATTTTTAAAATATTATAATGAATCAATTATTGAATATAACAAACGTATTGAACAGGTTGAAATAAATTTATCTCAAATTGAAGATGCTAATGTATGGCTACCAGTTAATCCATTTGATGTTTCAAATACAATATTAATCACAGGAATACACACAGATAATCCTTATAAACAAATTGTCATAGATTCTTATGGTATAGATATGTTAAATGACATCATAAAAGAAGTTGGTGTTAGAATGTTTTATGGCGTTGGTACATGGGATGAAAATGGAAGCGCATACAGTACATTAGCTAAAGCTGAAGCTATGAATGTTTTTACAGCAATAAGAGGTCAGCAAGCATTAATAGATAGATTAAAAAGATATTTAGATACCACTTTAACATCTGATGAAATGGTTAAGATATGGAGTGGAACAACTGAAAATATTACTGGTGGAGGAGATAAGATAAAAGACAGAACAGGAAATACTTTATTATCACCTGATGAAAGTAATCAAAGTTTATATACAATGTTACAATATTCATTTGGAAATAATGCAAATGGATTTGTCATACCATTTGCATCCATTGGATTAAGTCATTATAATACAGGTGATAGACGAATTGTTGGTAGTGATCAAAAATTTATAATAAATGAGGGTGTACCATTATTTTATACACATTCAAATTCACATCAAGCAACATGGGGTGGTAAATATAAAGTAATTTGGAATATTCAGCCATATACACCATCAATTGATATTTTTATTAATAGGGTAAAAGGAAAAGATGAAACTGGACCTGAATTAGTAAAAAATTGGAAAATTGAAACAAATAAATTTTCAGAATTTTTTATTAAAGAGTTAAAGACTGTTGGTGATCGAAGTGCATATAATCAGAAGTATTTTAGAATGACTGATAAAGATAAACAGGGTATTGATTTTCCAATATATTTTACTAATTTAACAACAGATAAAGATAAAACAAAAATTGTTGGTAATTTGAAAAAAAGTAAAGATGGTAAAGATCTTATTGATAAAGAGGGAAAGATGATATATACTTTAGAAAATGCTGCGCCATCAGATGTGCCATTACTTGATAAAAATTCTGGTATGGTATTAGATTTAGACCAATCAATTAGTAATCGTGATAGTGGTGTATCATTTATTTTACCATATTTTGAAATAAATGGTAAAAATATATTTACAAACACAGATTATTATGACCTAAATTCAAGTTCACCAAATATATCACAATCTTTTTGGGGCAAAATTTTTAATTCTGGGGGAAATATTAGTAATAATAGTATTAGTAGTAACTATAAAAAATCTGTTGTATTGTTATGGGCATTAGGATTAAATGAAGATATAATTTATGATTTTTTATCTAATCAATTTAAGTTTTCATGTTTGAAAAGATTACCAAAAGTTGTTTCACTTTATTTAGGTGCAGAATGTTGGGCATTTACTAATGGTTTTAGTTTTGGTGGTAAATCTCCAAATAGTAAAATAGGTGAATTAAAAGCAGATATTAAATTTATTCTTGAAGAATATTTTAAAGAATGGGCTGATAATTCGGCATCAAACATATTATCAAATTTAGAACTTAAAGAAAATGGTTTACCATTTGGAAGTGGTGTAGATTTCACAGCAGCTTGCACAAAAGTAATAGACAAAGGTAATAGCAGAGATCCAAAAGTTCCACTAACAGAAGATTTATTTAGCGTTTTTGGTGATGGTATTTGTAATACTTATTGTGGCGCACATTTTGTTAATGGTCAATTAAACATATTATTGGATCCATCTTCATCGGCAGCAAATTCTTTAATGCAATTATATGGTGCAGATGATTTAATAATTTCAACATATTATCAGATTTTTGATGAAAAAGATAAACCAACACATCGAAGTATTACAGTTCCAAGTGCTAATGGATATGCTTCAACATTTTTAACAAGATTAAAAGATTTAATTGGAAGTGATACTAATGAAAATAAGACAGATCCAGACAAACCAAATGAAATAACAAATAATGAAGAAGCTATATATGCTTCAAAATATTATCAATTTAAAAAGATATATGATAGATGGATTTGTTGGGATGATAGCAAGTTTGATGATTGGAAATTAGAACGTTTTTATGACAATAATAGAACTGATCCAACAAATCCAGCTGCTATTACTATTATTGATAAATTTTATTGTGATATTGCTAATCTTTTAATATGTAATTTAGATGTTATTGGCAGTATTATGGAAGATATTAATCAACATGAAATGTCATTTTTATCTATTATTAGTAATTTATTTGGAAAACATAAATTATTATTTGTTCCAACACCAAATAAAGTTGGTATTTCAACACAAGCACAATTATTAGATGTATTTAGACCATATACATATAGTGCAATGGCTCCAATGACAGTTCAACCTGGCTTTACAGCAATATACGTTGGGGAACCTGCATCACAACCATCAACTGGCGATTATGGAAAGGGAAGAAAATTTAAAGATGATAGTCTTAACATAAATGGAAAAGATTTTCCAGCCCATAATGCCCCACCAATCCCAACAAGTTATGGAGATGCAAATGCCGGAACAATGCCTGTTTTTTGTGTGTCATTTGGAAAACAAAATCAATCATATTTTAAATTAGCCAGTTTAACAAATACTAATCCTGTTGTTACTGAACAAACAACAAGGGCGACAGAAGATATAGCTCGAATGGCAAAAAGTGATGGAACAGAATCTAAACATGGGGGGCAAGATTTATATGATGTTTATTCAGCAAATGCTTATACAGTTGAAGTTGAAATGCTTGGGTGTGCAAAGATTATGCCACTTATGTATTTTCAGTTGAATAATGTTTATCTTTTTACGGGTGCTTATATGATATTTAAAATGTCACATAATATAACGCCTGGTCGAATGATAACAAAATTTACTGGAATTAAACAATCTTTAAATAGAACAGATTTAACGGAAAATCCATTTTTTGCTCAAACATTAATTGATGATTCAGCAGATAAACAAAGTAATTATAAACCAGTTGAACCAACACCAAAAGAAGAAACAAATCCACCAGTAAAAAACGAAAGAAGAAACGATAATTTACATTATTATGGTCCAAAACCTTGGGTAGCACAAATAAGTGATGAAACAACAATAGATTATGCAGCACTTAAAAATCAAAAAGTTTCAAGATATTACACATTAGCAAATTGTGTCGAAGCAAGTGATACAAATAAAGCATTAGCAGGAAGTTGGGATAAAGCTGGTGAAGATATGCCACCTGGAATTTATGAAAATTTAAAAGCATTTATGCCTATGGTTGATGAAGTTAGGGATTATGTTAAAAGCGAAGGAAAATATGTTAGTAATGGCATGTGTCAAGAACATGCTGCCAAGTTAAAAAATGCTGGATTTTCTACATCCCCAAGTGATTATGATATTCATCAAGAAAGTATTTGGCGAAGGTATAGTAATACTGATTTAAAATGGTATCAGACATTTCATGGGTTTGGTGCTGCATCTGATATTCATTTATTATATAAAAGAAGCAAGGCTGCACCAAGACATCCGATATATGGATATGTTTTTGATTTCATTAACACAAAATTAAATAATCATATAACAGAATTATTATATGAATATTCTGGAACAAGTAGGTGGGTCCATTATGCTTGGACACCATCATCAACCAAAAGAACAATAGATAGAAATTATGCAGCCTAAAAAAATATTATTAGCATTTTTTGTTAAAAAACAATTTATTACATCAACATTATCTTATTTACAAGATTCGGAAATTAATATAAATGATATTTTTATATATGAGATAGTAAATAATGACATTGAATATTTACTTTCTGTAAGTTTTAGAGATATTAAGACAGATAAATTATCTAATTATAAGTTTATCAAACCAATGCACGTTCACATAAAAAATGGATGTTTGTTTTCAATAAATGCTTTAAATAGATACATTCAAGAAATTAACCCAACTATAAATGATGGAAATATTAATTATAATTCAATAAACATTGATTGGTCATTATTGAAAAATAAGTTGTTATTATTAAAAAATAATGAATTAAGTTTAAGTGATTTGAAAAAAATTGATTACGATTATTCAGATATAGAAAAAAGATAAGTAAATGATATTTATAATAAATTAAAAGATACGTTAAAATGGCAACAGTAAATAGGGTTGAAAGAAAACCAGAAAGAAATAACAAGATTTATGTTAGAAGGGTTTATCCAGGTATCAACATGCCAAAATCAGTCAATGTAAATCCACAATATGTTTTTCAAGAAAAAAAAATAATTATATCTGAAAAACCAATAATTGAAACAAAAGAAGACATTGTTTTGACTACACCTCCTGTAAAAGAAGAAATTGAAATTATACCAAAAGCAAAAGGGGGTAAACAAAAGAAATCTGAAACACCAGATGATATACAATTACCTGAATAATATTTATATACTATGTTAAACGAAGAAACAAGAGAAAGATTAGATAATTTACTTGATAAAACTAATGATGAAGTAAATAACATTAAACGTGTTAATCGCAAACAAGATGGTTTAATTGAAAGAGTTAAATCATCTAAAAAAATCTTAACCGAAGACAACAAACTTTTAATATTAGGTTAATATTATGAAAAAAAGGGAGTTAAAAAATATAAAAGAACAAGTGGCTAAAGATTATGCTAAAAGGTTTACTCAACTTTTTGAATATAATTTTTATGCTGGTGGTGATATGATGGATGAAGCTGGTGAGGAAGAACAACCACAACAACCAGCAGCAGACCAATCTGTTCCACCAGTAGATGTTTCACCTCAATCTCAATTACCACAAAATGAAGTTCCACAGGATCAACAACCGCCCACAGAAACACCACTTCCCCCTACTGATGAACAACCAATGGATGGGGGTGATGAATTTGAAGATATTGAAGTTGATGCTGATGATAATGTTGTTGATATAACAGATTTAACAGATGCACAGGAACAAACAAATAGCGATGTTGCCCAACTTGATAGTAAATTTGACCAATTTAACCAATTTGCTGAAAAATTGACCAAAGCACTTGAAAAAATTGTTCAAAAAGCTGAAGAAAATGAAAATGAAATACAATCTGTTAAAGACGAAATTATTAAACGTGCGCCAACTCCAAATGAGAGATTAAATATTCGTTCATTAGATTCAAAACCATATAATCAAAATATTGCTGATTATTGGAAACAAGTAGCAGCAAATAATCCAAATTATACAATAACATCTGATAATAGTAGTTCTCAAAAACCAGAAGAAGAATATGTTTTGTATGATACAGATGGTGATTCAGCAAGTGATTTTGAAATTTATAACTCATTTAATAATAATTTGCGAAATTTAGTTGGTATTTAATAAAAAATACATCAATAACTATGAAGAATCTATTAAATTTAATTATTAAAGATTTATTAAATGAATTAAAAATAATAGAATCAAATAGCGTAATGACATTATATCATGGTAGTCAACATTTATTTACAAGGTTTGATATAAATAAAATAAATACAGGACAACGTTCACAAGATTTTGGATATGGGTTATATTTCACAACCAATAAAGATACAGCAAAAACATATGCCCATGAATTATCAACCATTTTAACACCAATTGAAAAATATAATGAAATTATTATAAAAAATAAGAAGGATGAATTGTTATATGATTATTTAAAAGAAAATAGATTAATTTCAGCAAAACGTATTTTACAAAATTTAATAGATAATCAAGTTGGTGATGTAGGCGAATGGAAAGAATTACTTTTGTATCTTAATAAAGATGTTAGATATGCTTATGTTTATACTGTGAAAATACACAATTACAATTTTATAAATAAAGGCAATTATATAAGTCTAAAACAAAAATATAATTATTCAGATAAAGATATGAATAAGGTTTTGTTAGAAATGGGGTATAATGGTATTGAATATTCAATAAAACAATTTAATTCTTCGCATAATGGTATGGAAAATAATGTGGTTATTTTTGATGATTCAATTATACACATAACCAATACTGAAAAATTGTTTTTTGACAAACCTATGGTTATAAATAATCTAAAAAGTTAGTTAGAAAATATTGCACATCTACAAATAGAAGGTGTTTCGAGGCTTCACTTATTTTAGTATAAGTTGAAGCCTTGCGTTTTTTTCTTCTTTTTTTTGTATTTGTTAAAATAAACTAATACTTTTATCCAGTAATAATATTATATCTATATGGCAACAAGTCAAAAAAAGAAATTTAAACATGATGATAAATACGATGTATTTCCTACAACGGATGAATTAGTCAGAGAAGCCTTACGTGCTGGTTTATCACCATCAGAGTATGTGAGAAAATATCTTAGGAGTATGATGGAAGGAAGACTGTGGAACACAGCATCCGAATTTGTAGCAACAATTGTAAATGTAAGAGCTGAAAACACTGGAAATAACACATTGACTGCAATGATTGATTACGAAGTTAGAAGTGGAACACAAAATTCGGAAGAACAAACCCTACGAATTGGGATTATATCCCCACAACCAGATCCTAAAAATCCGAACAATGCAGCAGCAACAAAAGCAAAAAATTTAATTGGGCAAAAAGCGAAAATAATTAAGGGATATTATTATTCCCAAAAAGATGATTCTGATTATGCGGTTTTATTAGATATTGAACCATTTATTCAATAGATTTCCAATGAGCAAACTTAAATTTTATTATGGAACCATGAATAGTCGTAAAACATCAGAACTTCTGATGTTTGCACATTCATTGAAGTCAAAAGGGTTTAATTATCTAATTTTTAAACCAGATATTGATACCAGAACACCATTAAATCTTGTTAAAAGTCGAATTGATGGAATGACAGCCAAAGCATTTATATTGTATAGTCATATAAATATTTATGAATCTGTCATGGAAATCATTAGGGAACTTGATAGTGATAATCGTTTAACATATCTTCTTATTGATGAAGCCCAGTTTTTAACTGTTCAGCAAGTTGAACAATTAGTTGAAGTTGTGGATAATCTTGAAATAAATGTTTTCTGTTATGGTTTGAAAGATGATTTTACAACAAGAATGTTCGCAGCATCAAAAAGATTATTTGAATTATCTGATGAAATTGAAGAAATATCAACAATTTGTACTTGTGGAAATAAGGCTAATTTTAGTGCAAGATTGGATAGTTTTGGTCAAATTGTAAAATTTGGTGAACAAATTGAAATTGGGGGAGAAGATAAATATATAACATTATGTAGAAAATGTTATGGTAAAATAATATAAAAAAATAATATACAACATGTTAATAAAAGATAAAATAATTATTGTTTTTTATTTGGATAAAACATTGGATTTATATGAGGAATTGAGTAAAATTTCAACAATGTTTTCAGAAATTAATGATGGAAGTTTTGAATATTTTGTGGTTCCAACAAGTGGCGAAACTCGAATTGAATGTATAAATCCTGTATTATTAGATAAAACACAATATGAGGATGTTAAGAAAAAATTAGAAATGATTGATCAAGAATTTTTTAAAATTTTAAACAAAGAAGAAGATGGCGAAACAACCAATTAAACGAAAAGAAACTCAAACATTTGCTGGTAATAAATTAGATTTTATCAAAAAATATAATGAAGATAATAAATTAGATCAGACTAAACAAAAAGAACAAAAATGGATAGTATTGACAGGTGATGCTCAAAAAGCAGTTGAAGATAGCATTGGAGTACCTGGTTTACCATTAGGCGATATTACTACAATATTAGGACACTCTAATACAGGAAAAACAACATTTGTAATTGAAACAATAAAGGCATGTCAGTATCAAGAAATTGTACCTGTGTATTTTGATTTAGAAACGGCATTAAAGTGGGATCATGCAAAAGCTGTTGGTGTACAAGGTGTAACTGAAACAGTTGATGAGGAAACAGGTGAGATAATATATGGACCACCTGAAAATATGATATTTTACAATCCAGTAACATTATTTAATCAATATGGTTGTTATAATCATGAAGATGGAAAATATGATAAAACGCCAAAACGTGATAATTATTGTATTGCTGATGTAGCTTTATGTATCAGAGATATTTTGAAAAAACAAAAAGATGAAAATTGGCCAGTAAGTTTATATTTTATTGTTGATTCTGTTGGAACAGGTGAATCATATAGAAGTGCTGTAGCACGAAAAACTAACAATATGTGGTATGCTGGTGAGTTTACAACCTCTTTTGACATTATTGGTAATGTTCTTATTCCTGCAAGTAAATATGTTGATAATCCATGGGATAATGGTATGTTATTAATTAATAAAGTTTCGGTATCTCAAACGTTTACAGGAATAAAGGTTGCAACCGCAAAAGGTTCTTCATATTCTGGAGATTATATGCGCAGATTTTGTATATTTTTAGGAAATCAAGCATCACATGGTACAAAGGCTGATGGTGTTACCTATCTCAATGAGTTTTATGAGTGTGCGAGAATTGTTAATATAAGTATTATTAAAAATCATATTACAAAAATTACACGTGAAGGTAAAATTGTTACCACCCCTGATGGTTTAATTTCTCTCAATGATCTAAAAGACTATAAAGAACAATATAAGAAATGGTTATTAGAAGAATTGAAAAATAAGACAAAAAAGGAAATTAATGTATCTGATCTTAAAGATGAAGAAAGAGATGTTCAAGATTGAATTTTTTAAATGTAACAATGGTAATCCAATTGCAATAGATACAAAAAAATATAGATATTGGATTAGTGATTATCAAATAGAAAAAATACCAATATATCAAGTATGTGATAAATTTGTATCTGAATTTTCGCCAGAAGAAAAACAACAAAGGTATAGTGAAATAAAAGTTTTAAAATTCAAATATTTTTGGCGAGGTTTTGTTTATTCATTATAAATATGTAGATTTACAATGAAAAAAATTTCTACTTTGGTGGAAATTGATAAGAGTTCTTTAAAATTTTGTATAGAAAAAGGTTTAAAACCATTTATTGAATTAGAATACTTTGCAAAGTTGTTCAATCGAACAAGTTCATAAATGGAAAAACTTTTGAAAAATCTTTTGATACTGATTGCTGGGAGTGTTGTAAGGTCATATAGGAAAAGGTGGTGGTTAGCTCTGAAAGGAGAGGTAGATGACGTGAATAACATAAAAGTTCGATAACACTGTCTCCGCCATGTGGTCCTCTTTGGGGAACGTGCAGGATTAAAAATAAAATAAAACAGAACAATCGAGGACAAAAGAAATTTGGCATTATGTGGGTAGGGAACATCTATGATGTTGTAAAAATTATGCTCATTTGAACATTGTTTATTTGAGAGCGACCAAGTGCGTATGGCTAAGTTATACAGAAGTAATAATGGGATAATTATTAGTGTTTATCAGAGTGGGTGTAAAATAACGAATTGTTTAAAGTTCGTGTTTTATTAGGAGCTCCAATTTTTTTTATTTTTTAGTATTAACATTAGAATCATATCTAAATGTATCAACCTGTTAAGAAAGAAGTTTTAGAAACAGATTATTATAAGAATAATCCTTATATTAGAAAGGAAAGTGATGAGTATATCTTACTTGTTGATGGGCATAGTCTGTTGAAATTATCTATGGTCAATAAAACCATTAATTCAAAAGGTGAATTGATAGGACCAATAACACAGTTCCTTTGGAAAATAAAGGCAATGATGCACAAGAGAGATTTCAACCACGTTTATGTGTTCTGGGATGGAGATAATAGTGGTCTAATGCGATGGGAATTATATTCAGGTTATAAGAAGAATAGATTAAAACAATATTCAGATTATGATCGGAATATGAACGCTTTTGTCCGAAATGTTCTAAATCATAAAGAGAAGACAGAAAAGGAAGTTGAAGCAGAAAAAGAAAGGTATGAGTTTACAAGACTAAGACTGTTATTACATACAATGCTTGAAGATTTATTTGTTAGACAAGTAATAGATAATTTGGATGGTACTGAATGTGATGATCTGATTGCCTATTTTTGTTTAAACAAAAATGACAATCAGAAAATCTTTATTATGACCACCGATTTTGACATACATCAGTTAATTTCAGATTCGATTATGATTTATGATTTCCGAAAAAAAGAGTTTTTTCATAAAGGAAATTATAAAGAAATGTGTGGTATTCCTCATGAAAACATAATGTTAAAAAAGGTTTTAGTTGGAGATGTCAGCGATAATATTACTGGAATTAGTGGATTAGGGATAGATACCCTTTGTAAGTATTTTCCTGAAATTCAAGAAAAACCAGTTACTTTAAGTCAGATACTCGAACATGCAAAACAAATTAATTCTGAACGGAAAAAACCATTGAAAGTAATTGATAATATGCTAAATGAGGTTACATCTGATGAACGTGAAAATGTGTATGAGATAAATGAAAAAATTATTAATTTAAAAAAACCATTACTTGGAAAACAAGTAATGTATGAAATGGATGAAATAATGAATAATCCATTGTCAGTTGATGATAGAAATATTGAAAATGTTTATAAAATCATTATTGATAATGAGATAAATGAATTAACAGGAAATGCTTTTTCATCATTTTTTATGCCTTTCAAAAAATTATCGAATAAAGAAAGAGAATTTTATAAAAAGTGTATTTAAAATTAAATTAATTCAATTATGGATAAAGAAACAAAACCAGTTAGTGGTGATTATAAGAAATTAAATTATGAATTTTTATTAAAAATTAATGATCAAATCATTTGTCAAAGGTTTTTTGATATTTTTAATTATAATTCAGATTCCATATATAGTGTGGAATTTAAAAATGACTTTGATAAAATTATCGAAATGATTAAAGATGATTTAACAACAAAAACAAGAGTTTATTTATATCATGTTTGTCCCACTTTTGCTGATGAAAAAACGTTAAACAAGTATCAGGAAATGGGAATGTATAAATCAGAATTATGGTCTGAAATGGATGAAGAATTTAAAACAAAATATTTAGATAAAAGTAATGAAGAAAAGAATACTTTAACATTTGAATTTAAAGTTTTGGGAAAAACAGTAATGACAAAATCGTGGTCAGCAGATGAATATCCAAAATTCATACGAAATTCTATTAATATATGTAATCATCAATACATACAAGTAGTTACCCCCACATCATCATATAAGATTGATTTTAAAACGGCAGACGAAAATTCAATGAAATATGAACATACTATTAAAAAACGGATACATCTGGGGAGGGAAGATTTAGTTCCTAAAATAATAAAAATACTTAGAGATGTATGTTCAATGGATAATGAAGATTATGATTTAACCTACCACCCCAAAAATTTTGGGTATAAAGTTTAACAAAATGGAAGTAAATATAAAGATTAATAGTTGTATAAATTGTCCTTTTCATAAGGTTATAAACGATCCAGATCCAGATGATTGGTTCTGTGATGATGATATGGCAATTGTATGTACAAAATTACCCAATGATGAAATAGGTAAATTTGATTCACCAGCTTATTTTAGTAGACAAAAATTTAAAGTTGTATCATCTGGAATAAGACCACATCATGTATCAAGTTTTAATTATATTCCAGAATTTTGTCCAGAAATAAAGCAGTAAGTTTTTTGTGGTTGTGGTTATTAATGTTTTCATTTTTATTGTTTTTGTTATAAAACTTACTGTAAAAGGGGATTGCTTGTGAAAGTAGTCCCTTTTTTTTATTTTTATGTATTGAATAAAAAAACCATTCTTTTATATTTATCTTGTAGTAATGTACATTAAATAGATGAAGAAAAGGTTTTTTTCAATTAAATTTCCATTTAAAGCCGAAGATGAAAGATATAAATTTTATCTGGATTTAAACACAACTATATATGAGAGTATCAGGTCGGATATTACTCATTTACTTTTCACTCCAACTGGTTCAAGATTAAGAGATCCAAGGTTTGGAAGTAATCTCATTAGATTGTTATTTCAACCATTGGATGAATTAACAATTGGTGATGTTAAATCTGAAATTCAAACAGCAGTTAAAAGGTATCTTCCGAAAGTTACTATAACTGATTTAAAATCTGTTAGAACGGAAGATGAAAGGGGTGTAAGGGTAACAATGAATTACAAAGTTGATGAGGGGGCTTTCTTTGTTGAAGATAGTATAACAGTAGATTTATAATAATATGAAAACAAATTATATACATGGATAATGATGCAAAAAGAATTAGCGGATTAGCTCGTGGCTTTGAACAATATACAGAAGAATTAAGGTCATTCACAAGACTATTTTATCCAAATATTCTTGGTGATTTGAATGATGCCTCAATTGGGCAATGGCTTATAGACTTAAATGCTTCAATTGGTGATAACTTATCAAACTATATTGATAGAGCTTATCAAGAATCTCAAATAGACCAAGCAACAACACGTAGGGGATTATTAGCAATTGCCCGAACTAGGGGGTTAAGAATACCTGGTAAAAAAGCAGCATTGGTTGAAGTAGAAATATCATGTGAAGTTCCAATGGATACCAACCAAATGGCTGATGAAAGATATTATCCAATATTAAGAAAAGGGTGTCAGGCATCATCTGGTGGTCAAACATTTGAATTATTATATGATTGTGATTTTCATCACCAATTTGATAGAAATGGAATTTCAAATAGAATTATATTACCACGTAGAGATTCTAACCAAACACTAATAGGTTATACAGTTAAAAAACGTGAAATTATGTCAGCATCAGTTACAAAGTTTTATAAAACAATAATTGATGATTCAATGATTATGCCGTTTATGGAAATAATTTTACCAGAAACTAATATATTAGACATTGATAGTATAATTTGTAAAGAAGGTACAGATTTCAATTATACGCCATACTTAGCAGATTTTTCAATAGAAGATGAATTTATAGATAGTGGTATAACAGTAGATGGTTTACCAACATGGAGATTTTTTGAGGTTGAAAGTTTATTGGAAGATAAATTATTTTTGTCATCAACAATTACCGTCCCTACCTCGTCATATCCAACATTAAATGTGGTTACAGAACAAATTCAAGATTCTGTAACAATGGGTAACACTACATTTAATTATTTACAATCGGTTGTAAAAGGTGAATGGAAAACTGTTAAACAAAAATTTATTACTGAATACACTGATAAAGGATTTTTCAAAATTATATTTGGTGCTGGTTCTGATTATAATATACCAGTCAATCCAACAGCAGCTCAAAAACAGATTGCAAGAATTGTAAATAATATGAATATGGGTGTTTTACCAAAACCTGGTTGGACTATGTGGATACAATATAGAATCGGTGGCGGTCAAGCAGCAAATGTTGCATCGGGTACATTATCCTCATTTTCATACAAAGATTTTGTTATTGAGGGAGATGGAACAAACGATAGTAATGATGCGTTTAAAAGAAGTAATGTTTATAAAAGCATAACTTTAACAAATACAACTCCATCTATGGGTGGAAAAGAAGCACCCACAATGGAAGAAATACGTTATATGATAAAGTATAATAGTTTAGCACAAAATCGTTGTGTGACTATTAAAGATTATGTTGAACGTATTAATAAAATGCCTGGTATCTATGGAACACCATTTAGAACGGCTGTTGTTGAAAGAAATAATAAAATTTATGTTAGCGTAATGGGAATAGATTCCGATGGACATATAACAGAAAGTATTTCTACAACAATGATTGATAATATTACCAATTATTTGAGTGAATATAAATTAATTACTGATTATGTTGTTGTAAAACCTGGTAGGGTTATCAATCTTCAAATTGAAGCGGATGTTATGATTAATAGGGGTTTTAATGATAATGATGTTGTTAAAGATATTATTAATACAATATCATCATTTTTTGATGTAAATAATCATAAAATGGGTGAAAATATATATGTATCACAATTAATATCTGATATATTAGATATTGGTGGTGTTAGAAATTTAATTGATTTGAGGGTTTATAATATTTTTAATGGCGCATACAGTAAAAGTAAAATAAATCAGTCAGTTGTAGCAGGATGGTTTGACGAAAATGGTATATGGCAACCATCTATTGAAGCAGGAACTAATAGAGTTCAAGTTAATTTATCTGATAATGATAATATTTTGTTTTCAGATTCGGATTCAATGTTTGAAATAAAAAGTTTAAACAATGATATTAGAATTAAAGTAAAAAGAAGTTAATAAAAAATAAATGTTATGAGTTGCAATTGCAAAAAGAAAGTCCAAAAAATAGTTGAATATGATAGAAAATTATCTGGTAAAGATGGTGATGTACAATATGAAACTATTATAGAAGAAAGTGAAGAAGTACATACTAATTGGTTTGAAAAGATAATTAATTCAATACTTGGATTATTGAAAACAATTCTTATTGTGGTTCTTGCATTAATTGCTCTAGTTTTTGTTATAATATCTATATTTGTATGGATTGTATGGAATAGTTTTACAAGATTTGTTCTTAAAAAAGAATCTAAATTAAATTCCCCATTTTATGAATATGATAAAATAAAGAAAAAAGTTAAAGAACATAATGAAAAGGTAAGACAATTCTTTGAATCAAAAAAAGAAATACCTGTTGATAAAACGATAACAATACAACAATAAACATATATTACTGTGGATAAACAAAACAGAAGTTATAGAATAAAAACAGATGTAGTTCCTGGTCAAAATACAAAACTTAATGTCAAATTAGACCAGAATTTTGATACATTTGATATATTATCCCTAAAAATAAACCAAGAAAATTTTTATAAATTTCACATGGCAAATTATGGTGTAGTAATTGGTCGTGTTGTTGGTAATGGTGGTATTGGTATTCCAAATGCTAAAATTTCTGTTTTTATAAAACGTACTGATGAAACAAAGGAAGATGTAATTAAAAACATATTATATCCATATGATTCTCCTGCAACCAAAAATTTGGATGGTATTAAATATAACCTATTATTAAATCAACAATTAGATGATTGTTATAGGGTTGTTGGGACATTTCCCCCAAAAAGACGAATATTGGATAATGATGCTGTCTTAGAAGTGTATGATGAATATTACAAATATTCAACTGTATCTAATAATGCAGGTGATTATATGCTATTTGGCTTACCTCTTGATGAAAATGCAATTCATATTGATTTAGACTTATCTGATTGTGGATTTTTATCTCAAAAGCCACGTGATATGTTTTATCGGGGTTATAATATTGAACAATTTGATAGCCCAGTACAATTTAAAAAAGATACTAATTTAGATAATCTTGCACAAATTTTTAGACAAGATGGGGCAGCTTTTGTTTATCCATTTTGGGGTGATCAAGAAGAAGGTGATATAGCAATTACAAGATATGATATTGATATTTCATATAAATTTGAATCAACTTGTATATTTCTAGGGTCTGCGATTACTGATGGTGAAAATGCGATTTTACACAAAACCTGTCAAGCACAAAAACAACTTGGCGAGATGTCAAATTTGACATCAAAACAAGGTAAAATTCAAATGATACGAAAAACATTTGATGGAATTATTGAACGATTTCAAATTAAGGGTGATGCTTTGATAGATGGAGATGGTGTGTGGGCATATCAAATTCCAATGAATTTAGATTATGTGGTTACAGACGAATATGGAAATATTGTACCAACTGATAACCCAAATAAAGGAATAGCAACAAGAGCCGAAGTAAGATTTAGATTTATCCTTGAACAATCAGAAGGAACTATGAGAAGAAGGGCTAACTATCTTGTTCCAATGAATCCAAACATGGATTTAGATACTAATCCTGGTGTCTATAATATGGATGAAGTTGATTATGAATTTGGTGAAAGTACAATGGATGAAAGTTTTGCAACATTGTTCTGGAATAAAGTTTATTCGGTCAAATCATATATACCAAGAACTCAAATAGATCAAGGATATAAAAGTAGAAAATTTGTCGGGATTAAAAATATTTCAAATTTTGGTACAAATAATCCATTTCCATTTAATACATTGTTTATTGATTTTACTTTTGTTTTTTCTCTTTTGTGCATTATAGCAAAAATGGTTATCCGAATTGTTGAAATGTTAAACAGTTTGGCAAAATCATTAGTTTGTATGTCATGTTGGTGGGGTATTAAACTTTTTGGTAAAAAAATTGGTTTTGACCCATGTAAATTAATTGCAAAATTGTTTTGTGCAATGTACAAATTAATGGGCGGTTATATTTCATTGGGCGATGGTTGGTGTCCTTATTATGAAGTAATAGCAATACCTGGCGGGTGTGCTTGTACTGATGGAAGGAATAACTGTTTAATGGATATATTACAAGAGAAGTATCCTGGTGAAAACTTAATGTGTAATGCAGAGGAATTATTAGATTGTGTAATTAGTGCATTAGCCGAACAATATGAAATCGTAAAATATGATTTTGGAAATGATTGGATAAATGGTGTAATGTATTTTCCAACATATTATTATAGAGAAGTACGAAAAGTTAGACGTAAATGGCTGGGGTTATTTGGTCCAAAAAAAGTTTCATTTAAAAGAGAATTTTGTGGTATAATCAATGAAGATGAGAGAGCAGCATCACATAAAACATGGTTTAGACGTGGTGTATCAACTAATGCTTTATATTATAATTGTTCTGTTGCTTATCAAACAGAGGATAATGAATCTTATGATTATAGTATGGATTTTGAGGCTAATAAAAAACCATCAAGTGTTATTGAAGATTTAAGTCCACAAGATATAGGAGAATTAGTATTTTCTGGTGGCACAAGTATTATTAAAAACATTTTTGATAAAAAGACTTGTAAAAAAGATCAGTGTTATAAACAAAAATCACGTGTTCAATTTGCTAATGGATTAGTAAACTTACATACAGATAAGTATGATGAAGATTGGTTTTATTATAGACCATATGACAAGAAGAAAAAATTTAGATTATATACAACTGATATAATTTTACTTGGTTCACTTAATGATTGTGATATAGATGGTGTATTTCAATTACATACATATTTACCTTTAACTTCATACAACATGCCATCTATCTTAAAAGATATATATGTTGCCGAAGATGAAGATGAAAATACAACTGGAAAACGCCCAGAGGGCGGTGGGGGTGAAACTACTGCATCTGATAAAGATGAAGATATGGCAACTGAATTTAGTGGACCAATAATTGCTACTGGTGCAAATTGGGGAAAAGGTGCTGGTAGAAATAACACTACCGATCAAATACTTGGACAAAATAATTATAGTTACACCAGACGAAGTAGTGGATTATTTTTGGGTATTGATTGTATTGAATCAGCCACTACAAATAAAAGTTGTGTTAATGTTCAGCGTGTATGTGAAGTTGGTGTTGAATTAAATATTACCAGAGAAAAATATTTCACTTGTGATGATTTAATAAAACGTGGAAAAATTGAGGGTGAAGACCCATTACCAATTGCAGCTGATGGTTATATCAGTAAAGATGAATTGATAGATGGGTTAGAAATTAGACAAATGTTTGCAACACTAAATCATCATAGGTTAATTAATGATAATATTATTGAATATAAAGGGCATAAAACATATAAATTTGAATACCATTATCCAACAAATTTTGATGGTAAGTTAGCTAACAATGATACATTTAATTATCCCAAAGTTACTTATAATGGTAAGATGCACGATTCAAGAGGATGTATTGGTTGTCCTAATCAAAGAGAAAAAGGAAATCCTGATCCTGATTTTAAAGATAGAATAAATTACAAAGATGAATGGTTTGATAAATATTATCATCAATTCAGGTTTGGTCATTCAAGGATTGATCCAGAACATGATTATTATGATACTGAATGGTTAAGGGGGGCAAGACCTGTTAATTCATTTTATTTTTATTTTGGCGTTAAACCTGGTAAAACAGCAATTGAACAGTTTAGGCAAAAGTTTTGGGGGACATGTGTTAGGGATACAGGAAATGATTTGACAGCACAAGTTACTATTATTAATCATGCAAGTGTTTGTACTTGTAATGATGACGATGCCCCAAAAGTTAAGTTTTTAGTCGAAATCAGAAATTTTAGTGGTTCGTATGATTTAGTAATGACTGATGAGTGGGGTAATGCAATTGAATTGGAAATCGGTCAAAAAGCACAAGAATTAGAAATTGATGAACCAGTTGATTTGACATTAGTCGAACTTTTATTTTCCGAAGAAGATGATAGTGATGTTCATTTCTACAATGAAATATTTAAAAAGGGGGGTAAATATAATTTAACTGTTACTGATGCAAGTGGGCAACAATTTACTACTGTTATTAATATTTTAATACAAAACATAATTGATTTTAATTCTGCAATGGCAGAAGAAATTACAGCAGGTTTATCAGATTCAGAATGTGATGGTAAAAAATGTCCAAAGGATGATTGTACAAATGATTGTGATTGCGTTTGTTGTAATGATTATTTAAAGAAACCAGAAGATGATAATGTAAATGCTTTAAAAGCAAGAGTACAGTTAAAAGGTTTTGATAAAATTATAAAAAAGGGTTGTACATTATGTGATTATGAACTTGTAATAAGTAGATATAGAACTATTGGTTTAGCTTTAACCTTTAAAGTAACAGGTAATAAAACCAATGGTGTAACTGCACTTGAAATTAAAAAATATGATGATGGCGGTAGCGGATGGGAAGTTACTCCGCCACCAGGAACACCTGAATTAACATATACAACAAGTAGTGGTTTAACTAAACATAATCCAATGGATTTTATACAAATACCAGGTGGTAATGGCGGTTTAATGAGAATTACAAAAGTTGATACTAATGGGACTGTTAGTATGTCTCCATTGGGATTGGAAATTGTTGAACCTGGTACAGATTATAACAATTATGATAGTGTTACAGTAAATCAAGCCAGAGCATTACTTAACAGAAAAATATATGATTTAGGTAGTGAAGCTTTTTGGTTTAATTGTGAACAAAAATCTTGTTCAGACTTTGAAAAAGATATGGATAGAGATTTTGGTATTGATTTATATATGTGTTCAGGTGAATATGAAATTACAATAAGAAATAAAGATAAAGAGGAAGGCTGTATTTTTGATTCTCATACCGAAACAATATCAGTAACCGAACATGAACCATTATGTTTAACAATGGATTCAGGTACAATTAAAGCCTGTAAAGTTGAAGAACGTGGAGAAGATAGGGAAGAAAAGGATTGTTGGTGGTATTGGTTTTATTTGTGGTTAATAAATGATAATTACAAATATGAAATAGATGAAACTAAACCACCAGCTAATGGTTTACCTGATAATGTTCCATCACCATGTCCTGCTGACCCAAATAATAATGACAATTGGAAAAATGCACCTGAAGAACAGGGTATCATGTTTTGGTATTCTGACAATCTAATGGTTAATACTGATGAACTTAGTGTTAGACAATGGAAAGATAAATTAAGGGCTACATTTATTGCACAATGTGATGATAATATGGGAATAACATTAGGTGGAACTGGTTTTGCACCACCTTATGTAACATTATTATTTGGTGCAAATTATCCAGCAAAAGGAGGACCAGATCCAAGCGACCAAGATTGGTGTGAAGATTGTAATCCAGGAACTGGCGCTGATGCTAATGACAGTGCAAGTAAATTTAAAAGCATATTAATAGATGCCTCAAATCCAAATAATGAAATGCTTGGGGAATTGGATTGTTCTAAAATAATTACACTTGGTTGTCAATATAACATACCATATAAAACATCAAAAACATCATTTTCTGGTAATGTTACAAAATTAAAATCTATATGTGAAACTGTTAATCCTGGCGAACAATTAGTTCCTGATGGTGTTGCATTAACTATAAGTCGAATACCAAAAGAACATCCTTGTGGTGTATGGAAAAATTATGAGGCTGGTGGATATTATGCTGGTGTTATGGGATTAGCTGGTTTTGGTACTGGTTGGCCAGGTGGTCTTGGTGGCATAATGAAAAAAATTCGTTCAGAAAATGGACAAACTGCTTGTGAACCAGTTGATCCAAGTATGGTAATTAAGTTTGAACAGGTATGGGATAAATTAGAAAGTATGGGATTTCCGACTGCTGCAAATGATAATTTATTTTATTTTCATATTATTGACAAAAGATTAAAAATCTTAAAAGATTATGCAAGAGTTGCAGCATTTAAGGCTGATTATGCACAACCAGAAAAGAAAGACCAAGATGTGACAGAATGTCATGTTCGGAACATAAATGGATTTTTTGATATATATTATCAAAACGGTCCAAACATTGATTTAAGACAAGATAAAGAGGGTACTGATTATGAATTTGTGGTTAGTGGGGTAGATGATTTTGGAATAGATCAAGACTATCATTTATCAACAACTGACAAAACATTACCTGGTGTTAGACATATATATTCAACTGATAACAGCAAGATTGAAGCCGAAGAATATACAATAACATTGGAACATTATCAAATTGAATATAATGCTGATGGAACAGTTTCTGGTTCAACATTAATTTGTACAGAAGAAGTTGATTACCCATTTGGTACAGCTCTTAATTATGGTTATATAACAGTTGAACCAAAAGTACAATGTCCAATAGGTGAAGCTGATGTAAATAATCCACATCCGCCTGTAAAAGTGGCAAACAGTTATTGTTATAATTTAATAGTAGATGGTACACCTTATGCAAATATTGGATTAGGTTGTTTTGATTTCTTTAAAATACGGTATAAATCTGAAGAACCAGCTTTTGGTTGGGGAGCTAAAATTAGTTTCTTTTCCAGTTTTATGAATGGTCATTCAGTACAAGGTTGGAATCTCGTAAATAGGGGCGGTGCATATCAAAAAGACCAAGTAATTTATGCTTATCCGTCAGAACCAGGTGGTAGTCCTGCATCTTTTAGAATTACTGATGTTGATCCAAATACAGGGGCGATAACAGGTATAACAATGATGTCACCAGGTGCTGGGTTTAAATGCCCAAATCCAACAGGTGGATTTTTACAAATGTGTGTATTTACAAGTATTTCATTATATCCACCACCTGTACCAATTGAAGATAATATACCCGAAAATATATTATATTTTCCATATCCTGATTATTGGGGTGGTGATATGGGGCATTTTAACAGACCGTTATTTACCTATGATGTTATTAATGATTTACATTTAGATGAGCCAGGTCCAGCACCAAATCAAGACCTTGATATTGAAACTTGTTCTCCAATTGCTGAATGGAATAGTAAATATATAAAACCTGATTTATTAGAGGCTGAAAATGATCCTAAATGGAATGTTCAATCAACCTTAACTGAAATTGCGCCATGGGTTAGAGTTGGTAACGAATGGCAGGAATACATTGATCCAATCACAGGTCAAAATTATAATAAATTTATGTGTGGTGGATTGCCTGCTGATGGAAGTGCCATGATTACAGATGAAACAGATGAAATTTATTTTACGATTGTACATGATAAATTTACAAATGTAAGAGCATTTTCACAACCATTAGATTTTGGTAATTATTTAAGGGTATGTATGATAGAGTGTGATCCAGAGCCATTTGATAATTTAAAAAACTATCAAGGTGATGATACATTTGGAGGTTCGACTGCAAATACTACTAATGAGGTGACAAAGGCTGCTGGTGCATGTATGTTAAATATGTATTTAGAGGTTGTTGGTAGAAACGCATATCGTTGTTATGGTTACACATGGACTATTCAACAGGGAAACTATGAATACAGGGAAGATAAACCAAAAGCTAATGAATTAGGTTGGGAAAATTATTATTGTAAAGATAATAATGTTTTATTTGTTAATGACAAATATGAAAACAGTCAAAATTGTTGGATAAAATTTATTCCAACATCTGACCCATACATATATGATAGTGTTAAAATGAGAGCAAAAGAAGGTCTTGATCCACAAATATATTCTAATGAAAACAATGGTGTATTAGAAGCACCACTCATTGAAATGGATGTTAAGGATAGGGATAAAATTGTTCGTATTTCTATGGTGGATGTAACTGGTACAGAATTTTATATGTACACAAGTGTATTTAGATGGATTGATACATGTCCATATGTTACATATTGTATTTACGATTGTAATGAAAGAGATTTTTCATTAGATAATAATGATTGGGGAATAGTTGTAGATTTTGAAATATTTGATAGTACTGGAAGTTGGTTATTTAGAGATGTAACTAATAACTATTATGCACCTAATAATGGGGCTGGATATAATCAATCTACAAATCAGACAAATAATTTGCCAGATTTTCCACGATATGGCACAATTAGTAAATCACCAACTGGGGGTACTCCGATTTTACAACAAGGTAAAAATTGGATAAAAGTTAATCAACCTTTGTCAGATGGTACAATACTTGAAAAGGATTACAGAGGCAAACTATTCTTTGGATATGGTGGTGTCTTTGTTGAATTAGATGAAGTAGTTGTAAGTAATTGCAACTTTATATATAAAGCACAAATTAATTTAGGATAATCATGCCAGCTTGGACAGGTAATTATAAAGAATATGCAAGTAATCAAGATAGTAAATATGCAATAGGTTTTGCACAAGCTGACCTTAATTGTGTAAAGGGTGTTAGAATTTGGCCCAATGGAAGTTCAAAAATGTGCGGTTATGATGAAGTAGATTTAAGTGGAAAAATCGTAATCGAATATACTGATTATTGTTATCAGAATCCAAGAGGGGAAATTGATCCAGGACCTTATAATCAGGTTTCATCAAATCCTGATAAATACTTATATCCAGATCCATTTTATTATATAAAAGGTGATCCAGCCCCAATATGTCCAACTGTATCACCATTTTCTGACCCAACAGGTATTAATCATGCACCTAAAAAGGTATACATTACAGGTAAAGAATATGCAGCATTAGGTTGCTGTAAAGTTCTCGAAGATTTACCAACATGTTTGTCAGTTGAAATGAGGGTAGATATATTTCCATCTGTTGATGCCATTGGAATACCAGATGATCAAGTAATAAGACCTGATTGTCCATCACCAATTTCATATAATGGTGAATGTAGACAGTATGAAGCAAAAGTATTTGCAGGTGATGAACCCGCACAGGCTGTTACATGGTCAGTAGAAGGTGGAACATCAACTAAAAACAAAATATCATCTATTGATCCTGGTGGGGATTTAACATTTTATAAAGCACAACTTTGTATTGCTAATGATGAAAAGGCTGAAAAAGTTAGAGTACAAGCATGTTCAACATTTGATAATAGTGTTTGTGGATATAGCGATGTTAGATTAAAACCAAGAATAATTATAAAAGTTCCAGAAGGAATTGATGGATTTACTCCATGCCAAGTTATTGATTTGGATGCGTGGATATTTGGTGGTGGAAATAATCAAAATCTTACTGTAACAGTAAGTGGACAAACTAATGCTGGTACACAAGTAATTAGAAATAATGATGGCAAGTTTCAACTCCAAGTTAGTTGTAATGAATCAAATGGTGCTACTGGTGCTGTTGCACCATTAAGAATAACAGCATGTGATGCAACAGGATTTAATTTTATTCCACAATTAGAACCAGCTGGTAATGGCGGATGTGCATGGTTTGAATTACCTAAAAAATGGTTAAGTGTTGAGGGCGTAAATCCAAATAGTGTTGGTTGTGCGACATGTGGAAGCTCAACAAGTCCTGGATATACTCCTTGTGGAAACTGTACAACATATCAAGCATGGATGAATTGGGGGCAACCATGTCCAAGACGAGAAAATGTAACTGATAAGGTGGCTTGGACAATTGAAGGTGCTGTTAATTCAAATACTAAAATAAGTGTTTCTGGTACTGGAGCTGCTGCTGTTGCTACATATTGTAGAGGTGGTAATATATACAGTAGAGAACAAGTTGTTACTAATGTTGTTACTAATTGTACAGATATATATACTTATATGTGTGATGTATGTACAGGTACAGGATATATTTATACACCTGATGGTACTTATTCATATACTTATAGTTACGCATGTAACTGTCGTAATGTAAGAACAGGTCAAACTTGTACAACAACTCAAACAAGACAATATGTTTTAGTTGAAGCATGTGAACCAGGTCCAGTAACAATTGTTGCTACATCTAATGAGCAAATTAGAGGAACTAATCCAGCTACATAATTTATATAAAAATTCTATTTATTTACGATGGAAGATACATATAAAATAATGATGGCTGGTGCCAAATCCAAACAGGCTGTACCAGCTGGTACAAAACTGAATATTGGAGTTGAAAGAGATTTTCATTTACTTGAAAATATTGATTATAAAGGGACTGTTGATACATATCAAGTATATCTTGATGAACGTGATGCTTGTACTCTTTACCGATTAATTGTTACGATTGATCCTGTTTGTACTAATGTTCTTTTTAATCCATGTTCAATTATTGTAGATAAAGATTATACAAGAATTTTTAATGAAGATGAATCATCAACACCAGCTACAGCATTAATCTATGAACCTGATAAGGGAAAAGATAAAAACCCACCTATCACATATTTTTGTGGATATGATATTTTTGATAATGTACAATTCAGAACAACAAGATTTCAAAGAGCAAAAAAGTTAGATTCATTAGTACCATTAAAACCAGACCCAGATGTTTTACCATTGGAAGATGATGAAGAAAATGAACCACTTATTCATGTTTATACATTAGATGATATTACTGATGTTCATACAGCAGCTAATAATTATTTAGTTGAGTATGATGGATGGATTTCATTTAAAAATCCAAATAAATTAACAATATATCAGTTAAAATTTAATGACAAAACTGATTATGAATATGATAAAATAGCCATTGATAAAGAAGATCCAGATGATAGATTGGAAAAAGAAAGATATTTTTTACCATTTGCATCTGAACATGCAAATTGTGATACAATAGATATGTTTCCTAAAAGAGAAATGTTTTCTTTTAACCCAATGGTTGAATATAATGTAAATCCCGAAACTTTTAAATATGAAAGATGTCAATTTTTAAAAGAAGAAAATTGGCGATATTTTATAACATATCCTTACCGAAATGATTTTGAACACTGGTTAGTTACTGGTGAAGATGGGGAAAATGGTATTCCAATTATTTTTGGAAAAAAACTGGAAGCAGATGATAAAGAAAATATTAAATTTAATGTTCCAGTTGGAAAATTTACGACAGCATACCCACATAATTTACAAAGGTCTGATAGAATTTATTTAACAAGTGATCAAAAAGAATATACCGTATTAGATATTGAAGATAAACGTACAGCATATTTGTGGATTGAGGGTGTAAATACATCAGATCCAGTATGGGATAATGCAAGAATAAGAAGGATTGTTAATAATACTAAATCAGATTATTATATAAGAGTATTTAGAAAATTACCTAATTGGAAATTTGAAGAAGAAGAAATTACACCTAAAAATTTTGAAGATAGATTAGAAGTAAACAATACTGAATTTACTAATTCAAAACAAGCATTATCTTATGCTACAACAATATTTACAGATAGTATAAGTCAAATTGTTTTTACAGATAGTATTAATATTAATTTATTAACAGATAATCGTTGTCGACCATTAACAGAAATGTATTTAACAATTTTGAAAAATAATGAAGGTGATAAACAGTGGACAAGTGGTTCATGGGGTTCGTATGAAACTAAATACCAAAGATTTTGGTCTAAAAATACAGTCGGATTTGAATTAACAAATCTTAAAGAAAAAGATATGGTACAACCAACTCTTAATGATAAAAGTACCTATGAAACAAATTATCCTTCTGTATTTTATCTACATAATCTACAAGAAGCACCTGGTGGTGAATGGCAAGAAGGTGAAGCGGGTCCACCACAGAAAATAGAAATTATTGATAAACAAGTTGAACCAGCACAGGAACAACCTGGATACACGAAAAATATTGAATTTGTTTATTCTCCAAAAAGTTTACAAACATCTGAAAATTTAGGGGATGTTGATGATGAAGAAACAGTTGAATTTTATGGCGATATTGCTGAATGGTCGCCTGGTGATTTTCAAGAAACAGTATTAGCACCTGTTTGTTACAGATTTAACACCACAAGTAGAGAATCATTTGAATGGGCTGATAAAATGATGGTATTTCACCAAATTTGGCAAGATGATGAAGATAGAGGGTATGATCCAGATACAGGTGCAACTCTATTAACTGATGAATATGATCCAGAAACAGGTGATGAATCAGAGGGGCCAGATTATGAAATCCCTGAAACATTAGATGATTGTAATGATTTGTATAGCAATGGGACAAAATTTGTTTACAGAGGTTATATGAACATTGGACCAAGACCAGAGGGATATTATCATCGAGCTCATCATAAAATACCTTTTAAATGGTATTCAAATAAATTAAGACAAAAAACAGGAAAAGAAATAAAAGTAAAAATTATGCAACCAGAAAATTGTGTTGATGAACCAATGATTGCTTTTATTACTTATACAAAACATAGTTTAATGTCAAGAGATGTAATTAGAATACATATCAATGATAAAGAACCAAATGATCCACCATGTGATAAATTATTTAGAGTTACTTGTCCTGCAATTGACAGAGCAAAGTTTTTAATTCCGATGGATGATGAGATTATGGCAGCTGGTAAAGATGGTATTACTATTACCCATTATCTTGAAGAAATACCAACATGGGCGCAAAAATTAGAAGATGGTAGTTATGTATGGAGAAATATATTATTAAATGATGAACAAGATAGTACACATGCAGAAGACCAACATGAAGAATTTCCATTTACAAATGGTCATTTTTACGTTCACAATTTGATTAAATTTTATTTAAGACGACAAGGCAGAGCATTATATTATAAACCATATCTGAATGATATTGCAATGGATCCATATCACCCAGATATACATGATGAAGAACCACCAAAAGATATTTGTTAAAAAATTTTAGATTATGATTTTAAACCGTTATCAAGCAAATAATAAAAATATAGTATCAAAAATACAGAATTTCAAAATTGTTCAAGCGTTTGACAATGTTGATGCTGGATTTTTTGAATTTTATTTTGATAAACCACATATGTTAAATGATGGTTCAATGCTTAATATCAGTGATCCTGAAAATTATGATTATAAAATGGATTTATATCCAAATGTACTTAGAGGAAATGCTATTATCAGATTAAGACCACAAGTTCGGATTGGAATAACAGCAACTATGAAATACAAATGGAGATATGCAGATAATTCCAATGATTGGGTTTTAATGGGTGGTGGAGGCGCATTGCAAGGTACAGTTGATATTCCTATACCTGGTGGAATGGTTGAACAAGAATTTGTAACTTATAAAGATTCATTAAATCACGTTGGTATTGGAGAACCATTTGTTATTCAAATTGGTAGTTTAAATGGTATGATTGCAGTAAAAGAACAACATTCATCAGAGTGGCAACCACTAATAAACCCATCAGATTTACCTGATTGCGGTGTTTGGTCAGATCATTCGATAGTTGCTTCTGTTGTAATAAATGATACTTATTTACGAGTAAATAGATTCGATTTATGTAAAAAAATTAACATAAAAAGACGTGGGTATGATGATTGTGGAAAATATTATTTTTTCACAGATTATGGTTGGAATCAAACTAAAAATAAATGGTTTGATCACTTATATACATCACCTTGTGAATGTCAAGAAATATGTGCTGTAATAGATAATATGCCATGGTGGGAAGTTTTTGGTGGGTTATTACATAGTAATGAAAGTGGAACTGCTTCTTGTCCAGTTGATCCACCACAATCAAATCCAGATGGTATATATGGTGGGGGCGCAATTCAACAAAAACCGAAAGCACCTGAACAATGCGAAATAGTTTCAATTCAAGTATATAAACATTGTGATGATTTATATGAACCAATTTGTGCAAACAAAGCAAATATTTTAAAACCTGGTTCATCAAATATAGATTACTCTTTTTCTATTTTAAATGATATTGAATTTGAAAATGTAAGAGAAATTAGAAAATGTTTAGCATTGAATTGTTTAAAATTTTGGCGAGATGTTACAGGTTTTCAATGTGAAATAGGTTTAGATATGAATTTTGATGTTTCATTAGGAAGAAATGACAAATGGAATACAAAATTTATTGAAGATGAAAAAAAGAAAACAATTAACCCAATTCTTGATAATGAACGAGTAAGATTTGAACCATATTGGAAAAATGGTGATGATGATTTTACTATGATTAATCATATAAAATTTCAATTAGTTTTCTTGGATGAAGAAAATAAACCTGATACATGGACAGATGAAAAAACACCAATACCAGAGGATCCAACTTGTTGGAAAACATTAGGATTTATTGATGATGATGTCAAATATCAAAAAATGAAATTGAAAAAGTGTTTCCTAAGATTATCATTTTATGATAATAACAATCCAAGTCAATATCTTTTAGAACATTGGAATACTGTATTTGTTGACATTAATATGATGTTTTCTGATTTTATATATGGAATTAATTCAATATCAGGATTTAATTACAATACAATTCCAATTTCAAAATTCAAAGACCCATATACAGGTGAGGATACAGAGGGATTTAGAACAACTTTTCATGTATATAATCCTTATATAAAGAATATTGAAAGAACACCACATCCTGATGATGATGAAGCATATCGAAAAGACGGTCCGTTTAATATGAATTATTCCAATACTTCCGATGGTTATTATATTTATTTATATGATCCAGCATTGGATTGTAAATGTAATCCACATAATGGATATTGGGATCAAATACCAAATGCTTTGTATATGAAATTAGAATTTAATAATGCTAAGACAGGTAAAAGACATTTATTCTTTCATGGAAAAAATAAGAGTGGTTATGACATGGATCAAGTCTTTTTTGGTGAACAAGCAATTTGGACAAAGATATGGGTTGAATATAATAAAAAATTAAATAAATTTATTTGGTATCCTGATCCTGAAAGTTCAAATGTTGAACAAGATGAAAAGTGTAAAGATACAATGATATTTAGATTTTGGGAAGCATATGTTAAGTAAGAAATATAAAAAAACAAATAATTATGTTACATGAAGGGGTATTTTATCGAAAATCAAAAACTATACCATTTATTGGTGAATATGTTGCATTAATACGAAATAGTAATAGGTTTGCATATAGTAATGATGCTGTTACATGGTATGATGATTTTTTACCAACCATAGAAGATTGGTCATCTATATGTTATGGTGATAATAAATTTGTGGCTGTTGCACGAAATACTGATACCATGATTTATACAAGTAGTAGTACTGGTTGGTCAATAGGTACAATGCCAACTGTTGCTGATTGGGTGTTAGTTAGATATGGAAATGGAAATTTTATTGCTGTTGCTGATGATGGACAAACAGCACTTTCTGTGGATGGTGTTAATTGGGTATCAGGTGGAAATCTTGGTTATTCAGGAACACGTGTATTATTATATCTTAATGGTGTTGGATTAGATAGTTTTGTAACTTGGAGTGTACAAAGTGGTAGAATAATGAGAACAAATAATGCTGGTGTAACATGGTCTGGGGTTGGAAATTCTCAAGCAGGGACTTCCTATGTTAATTGTGGGGCTGATATTGCACCATATAGTCGTTATACTTTTGTTAGACCAAATTATGTTAATACTGGTGGAATTGCTTATTTTTCTTATACTGGTAGTATGGGTTCTGGAAATTTTAATGCTTCTTCTATTGATATGGTTTTTGTCAACCCAACAGCAGTTATGATATGTACTAATGGTAATGTTTATCATTCAACTACTGGTACTTCTTTTAGTCTTGTTGGTACTTTACCATTGACAAGTAATGATTGGAAAGCATTAATATATGGTGTTAATAGTGCTAAATATGTTGCAATAGCAAAAGATAACACAAATGTTGCCGCATATTCAAGTGATGGATTGAACTGGACACAAACCCAAATGCCATTTAATGGTGAGTGGTTTGTGATTGCAGCAAAAACTTAATTAATTTTTTATTGGTAATGGAATTTTATAGTCGAACATTCAACATACATAACTTTATATGTCATTCCGTAAATCCAAATATTAGGGTTTTCGTTAATGGATCATGGGTACAAAATAAAACCACAGGTGAATATTATGGTGCTGTTATTTCTGATGTTACAAAACCAGGATTAAATCAATCCTATAACCCATATAAAACAATTAGTGTTTTATCATATAAAGATGTTTTAATAATATATAGAAAATTAGCAAAATTTCAAAAATTTGTTAGATACCTTTGTTTAAGATGTACATTACCAACAAATGCTATTATTGATAAGTATATTGATTTGGCTGATGATTGGATGATATATGAAGGAAATACTTTATATCCATTTACATATTATTTAACATCACAAAATATTGATTTTGATACAAATCAAGTAAGACCTGGTACTTATTATCCAACAAGTGGAACAACACCATTTATTACTATGGTTATGAATAAATATGGCGGATTAGATACTGTTGTTTGGAAAGGTGAAACACCCGATCCAAATGATAAACGTGTTGATTTATTTATGCAAGATTATATTGATAATCCAGGTAAACTTGGAAAATTAATTACTGCTGTTTATGAATATAGAGTAACAACCATTAATACCAATTCTTCATCATGTGATATAGCATCTGATTTGTTTGAACAAATTTCAGATGATATATTGGGAATGGCTTATAGTTTTCATAATTCCAATCATAATTGTGTGCCAAAACCAATACCAAATCCTGGTAGTTCTCCAACAAACAGTGCAAATTATAAAATGGATATATTATTATCTAATAATATTGATGATTTGGGAATATTTTTTGTACCAGCAAATGTATGGAAATGTGGAAAAAGATATGAACCTGGTGATTGTGTAACAATGAATGGGGTTGTATATACACCTTCAAGTAGTTTTGCTGGTTGGTATAATGAAAAAGCTAATAAAATCTATTTTGATGAATGTGAATTGGATGATAATGGATTTCCGACAGGTGTACTGATAATGAATGGTCATAATTATACTAATTTTCAAGCCACAACGATGGATACAGCAACAGCTGTTACATTACAAGCAAGATGGGATGGTCAATTAGCAGGGTTAAGAGCATATCGAAAAGGTGCAACCAACTGGTTTGATGAAGAAGGTTTTTATAAAGTTGGCGTTAAATTTCATGAAGAAGCTGTTGATGAAAGTGGAAGTATAAAATACGAAAGTTTTATAACTAATATTCAACAATCATCACCCGAAGTTGGACATGATATTATAACATATACATATATTATTGACCAATTAAGTACAAATCCTTATCCACAAACAGGTGTACAATTTAAAGATGAATATCATAGATATAAAATTGGTTCAAGTGATTTTTATTATGATTTTGGTCAAAAATCATACATTGTTTATCAAGCAAAAACATTAGGAAATTATACAACTGTATATAAAGGTAATAGTGGTATTTTTCCATTTGGTGATCCTGACAGATTTGACTATTTTCCATTATCCAAAATGGATTATTATGAGGGATTGGCATTTGAACCAGTTATATATAAAGATGTCAATATTGACAGACAAATCAACAGAGCATGGGACAGACATTTTGCTTTGGGTGAATGTCGAACATTTTATCAAGTTCTAAATTATCGGAATGGCGGATTTTTTGTTATCAAAGATTTAACTGATACCAATAATAAGAATGAGATAACACAAAGAAGTTAAAAAAACATTTTTTAATCTAATTATAGGGTAGTAGAAATCTTTAAAAAAATATAATTTTTACTACATTATTATATAATTAAATTAAAAGGTGTCAAGAAGATTAACAATAAATGAAGTTATTGAAAAAGCCATGAAAATTCATGGTGATAGATATTGTTATGATCTTGTTGAATATAAAAATAATAAAACAAAAGTTTGTATAACTTGTAGAGAACATGGTATTTTTTGGCAAACCCCCCACAATCATATAGATATAAAAAGGGGGTGTCCGAAGTGTAATGGCGGTGTAAGATTAACACAAGATGAAGCAAACAATAACATTATTTTTAGATTGAAAAATGATATTATTTTAAGTAAACCTTATATTCATAAAAATAACAGAAGTAGATTATATTTAAAATGTTTAAAAGATGGTTATGAATGGAATACTATATATAATAATTTTGTAAATACTGAAACTGGATGCCCAAAGTGTAGTAATGTAGCAACACTAACACAAGAAGAAGTAGAAGAAAATATTAAAAAAAGATGTTTAGAAGAAGATTGTATTTTATATAAACCACTCAAATATAATATAATTCAAAAAACAAGATTACATTTATTATGTAATAAAGATAAACATAAATGGAGTACAAGTTATAATAATTTTGTGAATTGTAAAACTGGATGTTCAGTTTGTAAACAATCTCATCTTGAAAAAGATATATTTTTATTTTTATTAAAAGATAATATAATCTTTGAACAACAAAAAAGATTCAAATGGTTAGGTAGAAAAAGTTTGGATTTTTATTTACCTGATTATAATATTGCAATTGAGTGCCAAGGTGGGCAACATTTTAATTCACATAAACGATATGGAGGAGAAATTGGTTTAAACACAATTATGAAACGTGATAAAGAAAAATTTGAACTATGTAAACAGAATAATATAAATTTAATATATTATTCATATAAAAAACTTTTACCAAAAGAGTATCATTCATTCATTTTTACAAATGTTGAAAAAATAAAAGAAATTATAAATATTTAATATTATGGCAATTGGCGTGTATGGAATTAACAAGGTAGCTAATGTAGATCCATCAAAGGATGTTGAATTATATTATCATTTTAGACCAACAAGAAATTCGTCTGATCCTGAATTTGGTGATAAATTTAAGTTACATTCAAACCCATCAGAATTTTTAATTCAAGCTAAGTATCAGAAAACAGGTCAACCTGTTTCTGACAATTTGACAGGTATGTTCACATTAAATTTACCATTATCAGTTTTCAATAAAAAAGGAATTTATACAATTCTTATTACACCAAAAAGATGTTTTACCACAATTGCTGATGCACCTGCGGTATTATCAGCCTTTCCTGATGTTAGGGGTGTTATTATTGATTCAAGTAAGGTAAAAGATTTGACTCCAGCACAAATGGATAATGGACAACTTGTTGGATGGAGAATAGATTATTATGACAGTTCGGGGAATTTACAAGATAATTTTAAAATTATTACATCAAACAATTTTGCAGAGGCAATGATGGATAATTTGTCAAATGCAAGTATGAAATCAATATCATACCGATATAATGATTCATCTAATTTAATATTTTGTACAGTTAGTCCAGGTGCAGCACCTTCACAAAAGGCATCTGCATTACCATACATTGGAGAAACAGGACAACAAATAGCATTAGTTAATACTAAATTTAATTCACAAGTTATTGAGATAGAATTTGTTGAAAATGATGCTGACACATTGGCAGCATTAACAATGGGTAGTCAGGCATTAAATCTTGACAAGGGATTATTAACAACATATACTGATGATGGTGAAATACTATCACAAGTTGAAATTCTTCAAGTTAAATCGGCATATACAAATAAGGCTGGATATAATTTGAGAATTAAGAAAGATGGTATTATAGATAGAGCTGAAACATTTGACAATGTTATGCCAGGATAATTCAAATAACATAAGATAAATGGCAGTATATTCAGACTTAAATAAGGTTATTGGAAGAACAATGTATTCCAAGAGAGAGCGACACCAAACATTGGGCGGTAGTGCTTTATCTGTTATTTATGATACAAACTGGTCGACCGTACAAAATTCAGCAATATTTAATGAATATGGCTCTGGTGTTCAAGCTGGAAATTTTCAAATATTGTTTAATAATGATGGAAATACCGGAAAACAGTATAATAATGGCGATTGGATACGAAATAAAAATGGCGATGGTGCAACTTATAACATATCAGTAAATGCTTATGGACATATTCTATCAGCCACTCCAAATAATAATGGAACAGATTACAGGGTTGGTGATAGATTTAGTGTAATTGCTGGTGGTGGTATTGAGGGTCTTGTAGAAATCAGTTCAATTGGACCAAATGGTAGTGTTATAGGTTTAATTGTAATTGAACCAGGTAGAGGTTATCCAACTTCAACAGCATTGCCATTAAATGATGATTTTTGGTCATTTAATGAACTTGTTTCAGACAGAGTATCAGAGGATACATTAGCAAAAAATGATGATTGGAAATTAAAATTAGATTTTAAAAACTTAAATAGTTTTGCATTATATGGTTCATTGAGTGAATTAATTAGAGCAAGTTTTGAAGATATTGTTTTAAAATATCCCGCATCATTGTGGATGATACCAACCAATTTGTCAACTGGGTTAAATTATGAATTACAAAACCCATTTAACATAGATGTTTTTACAGAAAGTATGGTTTCAGATAACATAAGAATTTTTATTCCAAATTATCATAAGTATGAAATTGTACAAACACATTGGGTTGAATGTCATAATTTATGTGATAATCCAACACAATATTCAAAAAATGTTTTAAGTGATTGTATTACTGATATATCAAAAATTGATCCTTCATATAGATATGTTTATGTAAAAAAACCAGCATATCACAATAATCCACCAAATCCAAATGATCCATTTATCAATGGTTTTATTGGAGTTATTAATGACCCAGTATATGCGGATCCACCTGGTGGTTTTACTGTGAAAAATAATGAATTAATTGTTACATCGAAAGAAAATTTACTGTTAAATTCATTAAACGCATATTATTATCCTGTCAAATTATTAGACAGGATTGATATTGAAACAATATTAAGAAATGATTCACCAGCGTTTGCTACTGCATATCCATGTGCAACATGTGATGGACAACCAACAGTAACAGGTTCTGGTAGTGGTGCAACTGCAACAGTTACAGTTTCAAATGGCGGTATATTGTCAATACAAGTTGTCAATCCTGGTTCAAATTATGATCCAGTAACCACACAAATAATTATCAATGATCCAACAGGTAGTGGTGCAACTGCTGATCCAATTATTGATAGTAATGGTTCAATAACATCTATTCAACTAACAGCATCAGGTTCAGGTTATACAAATCCAACTGTAACTATTGTTGATAATACCAATCATAGAGAAGGATATGCGGTTGCTGTTATGGATGATGGTGTAAATGTTATTAATATAATTAATGGTGGTTCTGGATATACGGATCCACAAGTTACAATTACAGGGGATGGTACAGGTGCAACAGCTGAAGCAAGAATAAACAGAGGTATTCAATCAATTACTGTTACCAATGGCGGTGATGGTTATACTTCTCCAGTTGTTAGTATTACAGATTCAACAGGAACTGGTGCAAGAGGTCAAGCCATATTAGGAAATGGTAGAATAACACAAGTTATTTTAACAAATCCTGGTGTAAATTATTCAAATAGCCCAATTATAACTATTACAGATCCAACAGGTGTTGGTGCAGTTCTTCAAGCAAATGTAGATAGGAATATACAATCAATAACAGTAACTAATAATGGAACTGGTTATACTTCACCAACAGTTGTAATAACAGATGGTAGTGGAAGTGGTGCAACTGCAATTGCGAATCTGGATTGCCGAATTGATACAATATCAATAGTAAATCCTGGTTCTGGGTATATTAATCCACAAGTAGTAATTGATGATGTAAATGGTTCTGGTGCGGTTGCGACTGCAATAGCAAATCGTGATATTACTGCAATAAATGTAACAAATCAAGGTCAAAATTATAGAAATCCAAGTGTAGTTATAACAGATTCAAATGGATTGGGTGCAACAGCCAATGCTATATTGGGTGGTGATGGTAGCATAACAAGTGTAACAATAGATAATCCTGGTACTGGTTATACTAATCCAGTTGCCACAATTCAAGATCCAACAGGTAGTGGCGCTATTATTACAGTTGGTGCAAGTAGGGGTATTGATAGAATAATAGTTACAAATGGTGGCGATGATTATACATTACCAACAGTTGTAATCACTGATCCAACAGGTACAGGTGCAACAGCCACGGCTGAAATTGATGATACAATTACAATAATAGAAGTTGTTAATCAAGGTTCTGGATATACAAATCCACAAGTGGTTATTACTGATCCAACAGGAACAGGTGCAACAGCTATTGCTGTATCTGATTGGGGATTAGATACAATAACATTAACAAATTCAGGTACAAGTTACATAAATCCACAAGTAGTTATTACTGATCCAACAGGAACAGGTGCAACAGCCACAGCAATATCTAATACATTAGCAACTGTTACTGTTACAAATGGAGGTACTGGTTATATAAACCCAACAGTATCATTGACAGATTCAACTGGTTCTGGTGGAGTTATAACACCAATAATTACAGGTGGGGTTATAACAGGATTTACAGTGATTAATCAAGGACAAAATTATACATCGCCAACTATTACAATTGAAGAATCAAGAATTGATAGTATTAGTGTAACAAATGGTACTGGAAATTATTCTAATCCAAGAGTAAGTATTTCTGATCCAACAGGAACTGGGGCAACTGCAATAGCAATATTTGATGGTGTTTTAAATACTATTTCAACAATTACTGTTACAAATGGGGGTACTGGATATGTAAATCCAAGAATTATTATTACTGATCCAACAGGAACTGGGGCAAGAGCAAGTGCTGTTATAACAGCTGGTGTAATTACCTCAATAAATGTGGATAGAATTGGAAATGGATATACTGCACCAACAGTAACCATTGTTGATGAACATATAGATACAATTACCATTACAAATGGCGGTTTTGGATATGTAAATCCTTATGTAACTATTACTGACACAACAGGTACAGGCGCAAGAATTACACCAGTTATAACAGGTGGAGTAATAACAGATTTAACAATTGATGATGGTGGTAGTGGTTATACATTACCAACAATTAATATAATAGAAAATAGAATTGATAGTATTACCATTACAAATGGTGGTAGTGGATATAGCAGACCAACAGTTGTAATTACTGATATAACAGGTACAGGCGCAACAGCCACAGCATCTCAAACAACTGGTGTTATAGATAACATAACATTAACAAATTCAGGTAGTGGTTATACATCCCCAACAATATCGTTTGGTGATGAGATTTCTTCCTTAACTATTGTGAATGGTGGTAATGGATATATTGCACCTGTTTTAAATATCTCTGATCCAACAGGAACAGGTGCAACTGCAATAGCAACGGTTGATGGGGTAGTTGGTGCAATTTCAACAATTACTGTTACAAATGGGGGTAATAATTATGTTGCACCATTAGTTAGATTTATTGATCCAACGGGAACAGGTGCATCAGCAAGTGTTACACAAGTTGGTGGTGTTATCACTTCAATCACAGTTAATACAAGAGGACAAGGATATACAAGCCCAAGTATAGTAATAACTGATAGATTATCATCAATCAATTTAACAAACGGTGGTAGTGGATATGTTTCACCTACTGTAACTATAACAGATCCAGGTGGTATTGGTACAGGTGCGACTGCCACAGCAACAATAGATGGTCAACCAGGTCAAATAGCATCAATTACATTAACAAATGGTGGTAGTGGATATAGCAGACCAACTGTTATGATAAGTGATCCAACAGGCACAGGGGCTATTGCAACAGCAATGGTATCTGGTGGTGTTATACAATCAATAAATGTTACAAACAAAGGAAATGGTTATACTTCGCCAACCATTACAATTGGCGATAGTATTTCAGCAATAAATGTTACAAATCAAGGTAATAATTATTCAAGCACAGCAAGAGTTACCATAACAGATTCAACTGGTTCTGGTAGTGGTGCTGTTGGTGTTGTAAATGTTGTTGCAGGGAAAGTCATTGGGGTTTCTGTATCAAGTAGAGGACAAAATTATATAAATCCTGTTGTAACCATCGTAGATAACATGGGAGCTGGAACTGGGGCAACAGCAGTTGCTGTGGTTGGAACTGGGGCAACAGCCACAGCAACAATAGCAACAGGTGCAATACAAACAATAACATTAAATGCACCAGGTTTAAATTATTCAAATCCACTTGTAACAATAAATGATACAAATGGTTCTGGCGCGACAGCAACAGCTGTAATAGGAACTGGTGCTATCTTTACAATTACAACAACAAGTGGTATAATTAATACCGCAAACATTAATAATAGAGGGGTAAATTATACATCTCCCACAATTACAATTGGTGATAGATTATCAAGTATTACAATTACAAATGGTGGTTCTGGATATACATCCCCAACTGTAACTATAACAGATCCAACTGGACGACAATCTGTTTGTGTTGCAACCCAAGTCGCTGGTGTTATAACAGAAATAAGAGTTGTTAATGGTGGAAATAATTTTACATCTCCGACTGTAACCATTAATGATCCAACAGGAACAGGTGCAACTGCCACAGTAATAGTTGCTGGAACTGGTGGTATAATCAATGCTGTAATTGGTACAGGTGCAACTGCCACACTTGTTATTGGCGGTACAGGTGCAACTGCCACAGCAACAGTTGCTGGAACTGGTGGAACTGCAACCCCAACACTTGGAACTGGTACAATAACATCTATTGTTGTTACAAATGGTGGTTTTGGATATACTGCACCAATTGTAACTATTATGGATCCAACAGGCACAGGGGCTATTGCAACAGCAACAATTACAGGTATAGGTGCGACAGCAACAGCAAGTGTAAATTATGGAGTACAATCTATAACTTTAATCAATGCAGGTAAAGGATATACAAATCCAAAAGTATCTATCATAGGTCAAATTGGTACAGGTGCGACAGCCACAGCAACGGTTAATACAGGTATTACAGAAATAATTGTTACAAATCCTGGTAGCAGTTATACAAATCCAACAGTAACAGTTACAGACCCAACAGGAAGTGGTGTTGTTCTCAATATTATCAGGGGTATTATATCTATAACAGTTACAAATCCTGGTAGCGGTTATACAAATCCACAAGTTGTTATTACCGATCCAACAGGTTTTGGTGCAACAGCCACAGCAATAATCAATTCTGGTATTGATTCTGTATCATTTACACCAGGATTGGGATATTCAAATCCTACTATTGTTGTATCTGATCCAAACGGTTCTGGTGCAACCTTTATTGTTGAAATTAATAGATTTATACAAGCAATTAATGTTACAAATGGTGGTTCTGGTTATCTTAATCCAATTGTAACAATAAACGACACAAATGGCTCTGGTGCAACAGCCGAAGCTGTTGTTGATACAACATTATCATCTATTACAGTTTTGAATGGTGGTTCTGGTTATACATCACCAACAATAACAATAGTTGAAGATTATATTTCAGAAATACTTATTGTAACAGGGGGTAGTGGTTATACAAACCCACAAGTGGTTATTACTGACCCAACAGGAACGGGTGCAACAGCTAATGCTACAATTGGTGTTTCTGGTGATATAGAAACAATTACTGTTACAAATGGTGGTTTTGGCTATATATCACCGACAATAACAATTACTGATCCAACAGGTTTTGGTGCATTAACTATTGCATCAATAGATGGAATAGGTGCAACAGTTAGTTATACTACTACATGTATAATTTCATCAATAACAGTTACAAATGGTGGTTCAAATTATTCAAACAATCCGACAATAACAATTACTGATCCAACAGGTTCAGATGCAACAGCTACAGCAACAGTTAATACAGGTATTTCTTCAATAACAATATTAAGTTCTGGAAATGGTTATACTTCGCCAAGTATTTCAATTTCAGATTCAACAGGAACGGGTGCAAGAGCGCAGTTAAGAACATCATTTAGTATTATAGCAGTAAATGTATTAGCACCTGGTAATAATTATACATCACCAACAGTAATAATCACCGATCCAACAGGAACAGGTGCAACAGCCACAGCAACGGTTAATACATCAATATCATCTATTGTTATAACTAATCCTGGTTCTGGCTATACCAATGCAACAGTAACAATCACTGATCCAACAGGTACAGGTGCAATTGCAGAAGCATTAGTTGGTAACAGTGTTTCTAAAATAATTGTTATGGATGGTGGAAGTGGGTACTCAAATCCTCAAATAGTTATTACAGATCCAACTGGTTCTGGTGCAACAGCCGAAGCAGTATTAGGTAATAATGGCACAATTACAAGCATATTTGTAAGAAATCATGGTATTGGTTATTCAAACCCAATAGTAGAAATTGTTGAACTTGATCCATACAACAGAGCATCAGCAATTGCAACAGCTGATAGTAGTATTGAATCAATTACATTAACAAATGGTGGTTCAAGTTATATTAATCCTATTGTAATAATCAAAGATACTTGTGGAGGTGGTGGTGTTGGCGCAGTAGCTGAATATGAATTATCTAATGGTGTCATTACAAATTTAATTTTGGTATCTGGTGGTTCTGGATATAGAACTGGTTGTGTTGTAGTTGAAATAAAAGATGAAGTTGTTTGTCAAGCACATACATTTACAATAAATTATCTTTATAATGATCATAATGGGGAACCTTGTGATTTAATTAAAACAGAAGTAGAAGTTGATGGTGGAACAATGTTTTCGGAAGGGACTTTAACCAATCCAAGCATTTCATTTCATATAAGACCAAAACTTTATTATGTTGAAGATTTTTTTAATAACTTAAATGATTTTCAAAGAGTAATATTAAATAGATATACAATACCTATTTACACATCAATATTTCGTGTACCTATTCCAAATGAAATGGGTGATTATGTTGGTATTTGGGGGGAACTTAAATATAGCTGGCCAATGCCTGATGGATGGAATTTAGATATTCAAACAAATGCCTTTAATGATTATGTTTCTAATTTATCTAATATTTCTCAATATCTTGATAATAATGGTGGTAGATGTGATAATTTGTATCGGATGCTTACACATGAATCTTTAAAAAATCTTGACTGGTCATTCCAAAGAATTGAAGATGATAAATTAGCCGAAGCACACATGCTTGGTGAAAGTAAATTTAAAAAGATGATGCGTGTTTATGGTCGTCAATATGATGAAGTTAAAAAATATATTCATGGTATTGAATTAATGAACAATTTATCATATAATGAAAGGGATAATTATCCAGATGCAATGTTGAAAACGAATGTTGAATACTTTGGATGGAAAGCATTATCACTTGAAAATAAACATAACATAGGAAATTCAAGTGGTCAATTATATTATGGGTGGACGGAAGATTATAATTCACATAATTTAGAATTGGAGTTTTATAGACGTTTATTATTAAATTCTGCTCATTTATCCAAATGGAAAGGAACCAAACATGGTTTAGAAATGATTATGAACTTATTTGGAATTGACCGTAGAAATTGGGAAATTAAAGAATATGTTTATGTTGCTACTGGTAGTAATTTTATGTCCACAGATAAAAACTATATGTTTAGTAACAACAGACCAGCAACAACAGTATTAGATGGGTATTTTTATAGGGTTGCCACTGGAGTAGTAACTTATAATGGTAGAACATATTATCCTGGACAAGGGTTTTCTGGCTGTCCAAATGGTGGTGCAGCCACAGGGGGAACATTTTATATTGATGAGGTTGAAAGTATTGCTTATCTAAATTCAAAACGTGAATATACATTGAGGGGAGAAATTTTCTTTCATGGGGAATTAACACAAGAAAATGAGAATGAATATAATGACCCAGATGATTTACATGATTTGTGTATTGAACGATGGTATTATGGAGATTTTAAAGTTTGTCCAATTTGTGGACCTTATAATCCAGCAACAGGATTAGGTGGTGGTATTATTTCATCAGCTGGTTCTGGTAGAACAATTTGTCCTCGTTGTCATGGGACAGGTCAAGTTAGGGATTTTGTAGGTGTTCCTGCATTTAAAGGAAATACAAATATACTTTATTATCAACAAAAAGGAGGATGGTATCAAGATACAATGACAACTATTGGACTTGCAAATACAATGACTGATTTGTTTAGAACAAATAGAAATGATTTACAAGAAGGTATGGTATATTTTGTAAAATCTGATGGAATAATAGGTTCAACGCATTATTGGGTATTAGTTGATTTAAACAATTGGTCATCATTAAAAGGTTGGCATCCTGTAACCCAATCAGAAATGGGTGGATTTTCGTTTGTTGGTGCTGTTTCAAAAGACCATATTAGTGTTAATATTAATTTAATGTTACAAATACAGGATGAAAATTCTGGTAATAACCCACATACAGGTGGTATTGATGGTTATGATGATGGTTTGTCGTATTTACAAAATATTGGTAGTCGAATTAAAGATTGTACAGGTACTAATGTAGTATGTCGTTATAATCCTCCTCGTTCAGCAGTTCTTAATTGTCAAGGATTATTCAAATATGTTTTGGATAATTCACCTGAATGTATATGGTCAGAAACACAGTATTCAAATCTCGAAAATATTGGATTTATCATTAATTGTGAATTAGATACCAAAAAATGTTGGGGTGTGTATTCAAATAATGATGATAAATTACATACAGATAATACTTATAACATTTTAGAAAAACATAGAAAGGATTTATGGTGTATTCCTACTTGGGATGATGATAATGATCCATCAACTCCTGATAAATGTGATTTTAGATGGTATTCTGAATTAAATACAAGAAAAGTTAATTATTCAGTTCAAAATCCTGAACATTATAAAATAATTAATGTTAAAAATATTACATTATCATATTATCTAAATAGTAATCCCAATTATTTTGATTATGATGAACAAGAGTTTATCAATTACATATTACCATATATTGAAGATATGATTCCAAGTAATACAATTATTGACCTTCAATACTAATAATTAAAGATATTTATAAGAAAAATTAAAGAAATGGAAGTAACAAAAAATCAATTATATTTCCTGATTAAAGAATGTATTCAAGAGGAAATTTTGAAATCTATTGGAAATAGATTAAATGAAATAGATGCAACTAATTTTTCACAAGGGACACCAAATGTAGAACCAAATGGTTATCAAGTAGGAAATACTTTACTTATGGATGATCATTTTAAATTACTTATTATTAGAATACAGGATGGAAAAGTTATTGTTAGAGATAAGAGAGATGATGTATCTGGTTATTCAACACAAGAAATTAATAATGATATAGCAACTGGTTTCATTAAAGTATTAGGTGAAAGTAAACAAAGGAAAATAACCGAAAATTTTGATAATTTTAGACCGCAAGGTTATGTTACAATATCAAATACAGGAGGGATTGAAGTTGAGGTTGATAACAGGGGCGATGGAGTAAGATATAGATGGGTATTTAGCGATAGTGATGAACAACCTGTTGAAGAATCTGAAATATTATATGATCCAGACAGTGGTGAACCATATTTTCGTGTTGGTGATATGGAAATTGAACTTGGTGAAGTTATGAAAATATAAAAATAGTTACAAATCTTTAAAAATATATAATATCCTTTATCTTAATGGTAAAGGATATTTTTTTTTAATGTTAGGTTATGTTTATTTAGTGGTTGAATGGGATAAAATTGAAAAAGACAATAACCCAGTAAAGATTGGGGTTACAACTGGTTCCATTGAAAAGAGAATTAAAAAATTACAAACAGGTAATTCATCAGAATTATATGTTTTGAAATATTTTAAAAGTATTAAACCATTTACTCTTGAAAAAATGCTACACTTACACTATTTTAAATATAAAGGTATTGGCGAATGGTTTAATTTAACTGATGAAGAAGTAATGAAATTTGAAAATATCTGTAAAGAAAAAGAAGAAATAATAAAAATACTAAAAGAGAATGAGTATTATGACACAAGATTTTAAAATTTATTTAGGATTAGATATATCAACTACAACAATTGGGATTGCTGTTATAAAACATGTAGATGGTAATCCAAATACAGAATGTGAAATAGTTTTATTAGAAGGATTGGTTCTTAAAAGCAAAGAATTAAACAAAATTAAAGGAATTGAATCATTGTTTCTAAAGAACAAAATGTTTCGTGAAAAATTACTTCATATTAAAGCAATCATTTATCAAACATATCAAAAAGAAATTGATAAAGTAATAATTGAAGAACCTCTATATGGTTCAAACAATATATTAACAGTTGGTATTTTGATGAAATTTAATGGAATTATAAGTAATACAGTTTATGAAGAAACTGGTTTGGTTCCAGAATACATATCTTCTTATGACAGTCGAAGTTTTGCATTTCCACAATTACTTGAAGTTCATGTTTTCAATAAGAAAAATGAAAGACGTGATATAAAAGAAGTAAGAAAAGCACTTAAAAACAATAATCTTGTTTTATTTGGTGGTTATCCATTTCAAATTGATAAGAAAACTGTTATACACGAATTAATATCAGAGAAATTTCCAAACATAGAATGGTTGTATAACAAAAAGGGTGATTTGGATAAATCCTCTTTTGATAGTACTGATGCTTTAGCTTGTTTACTTGGTTATATAAACAAAACGCAACATAATGAAACAAAACCTATAATAGTTGATGTGGTTGATACAGGAAAAGAGATTAAGTACACAACAGCTTTTACTGATAATGACGAAAAATTTATCCACAAGATAACTTTTTAATGTACATGATTTTATTTTTTTTTTTGATGAAATGTCCGAAATTAAACATATTTTTCGGACATTTTCATTTTTAACATCCAGTTTTATAGTTTTCTAAATTTTTTTTATATCTTTGTATTTTGAAATTAAATAATATAAGATATATGAATAAAGATTGGTCTGGAGATACAAATAGTGTTTATAAAATATTAGGTGCTTCTAATCATACTGATAAAGAACGGCAAAATGAAGATTTTTATGCTACTGAACCAAAAGCATCTGAATTACTTTTAGAAATTGAAGATTTTTCTCAAATTAAAACTATTTGGGATAACAGTTGCGGATCTGGGCATTTAATGGAAGCATTTGAAAAGAACGGTTTTAATGTTATAGCAACTGATTTGATTGATAGGGGATATGGTCAAGGTAATATTGATTTTCTTAAATTAACACATGAAGATGTTAAAAATTGGAATTTTGATGCTATTGTTATGAATCCCCCATATAAGTTTGCTAAAGAATTTGTTGAACATTCAATAAAATTATTACCCGAACATGGAAAGTTATTTGCATTTTTAAAATTAACATTTCTTGAAGGTAAATCACGTAAAAAACTGTTTGAAAAATATCCGCCAAAAAGAATATGGGTTTCTTCAAGCAGATTGTTATGTGCAAAAAATGCACAATTTCATGATGAGGGGAGTGCTGTTTGTTATTGTTGGATGGTATTTCATTCAAAATCATATTATAGTAGAACATCACAATTTAGAACTGAACTTTCTTGGTTTAATTAATGTACGATAAATTATTACATATTTTTGAGGCATTTTTAGGAAATAGTCCAAGGGGTGTATCTGATCATGGTCAAGTTCAATTCAATTGTCCGTTTTGTGATTCAGGTAAGCCAAATATGGAATGTAATTTCCAAAAAGGTGTTTATAAATCTTGGTGTTGCCCAGATGAGAGTGGAAAACTATCTAAACTCATAAGAAAATTTGGTAATGAAACATTATTTCAAGAATATGTTAATGAGATTAAGTATATTAGAGAAAGTAGATTATATCAAATTTTAAATAAAGACAGTTTTCTAGATGAAGATTTTGGTGAAAACTTTTTAACATTACCAAATTGTTGTTCCAAATTAAAATTAAATAATTTTAAACATAAATCAGCATTTGATTATTGTAAATCTCGTGGAATAACTGAAAATATAATAAACAAATACAATATTCATTGTACAGATTCTTATTGTAATGATTGGAAATACAAAAACCGAATTATTATACCTTCTTATGATAGGTGGAATAATTTGAATTATTGGGTTGGACGAATTTATAAAAAGAATTTATATCAAACAAAATATCTAAACCCAACAGACATAAGTAAGAAAAATATTATATTTAATGAAAACTTAATTCAATGGGATGGCGATGTTAGATTGTTAGAAGGTCCATTCGATCATATTGTAGTGCCAAATTCAACACCAACACTTGGAAAAGTATTAGACACAACATTTTATTTGTATGAGATGTTGATGAAAAAGGCTGTGTCAGTAACACTTGTTCCTGATATGGATGCGTTTGATGATTGGTTACAGATTGGTTATATTCTCAACAATGGAAGATTAAAAGGTAAAATAAAAATCTGTATAGGAAACATATACAATAAAGATTTGGAAATTACTGATCCATCAAGTGTTTTTGAAAAATTAAATTATAAAGGTATATTTCAACTATTAAATGATACAATAACGTTATGACAGCAATAAAGCAAGTTAAAGAAGCGTTCAAAGTGATGAAAGAAAGAAATTGGGAAAAGGTTTATTTTTTGTTTGATATTCATGGAACAATAATAAAACCATCTTATAAAAATCTTTCTGATAATAAGGAAATAGAATTTTATCCATATGCACAAGAAGCATTGGAATTAATTACAAATGATCGTGAAATTGTTAATATTTTATGGTCATGTTCACATGATGATGAACTTGATATATACAATCAATTTTTTCACAAACTTAACATAAATTTTAAATACATTAATCATAATCCTGAAGTCAATAATACCAAATTATCATGTTTTGATAGTAAAATGTATTATTCCGCAGGATTTGACGACAAATTTGGGTTTGATCCATTGACAGATTGGGAAGATATGTATAATTACTTTTTTAACAGACAAATTGGTAAAAATTTATGAAAAAACTATTTGGTATATTATTAGTATTAGTGTTATTTTCATCATGTGATAGAAACTATCAAGAAAAAGAAAAAAAAATAATTTATTCAGGTCATAGATGGGATATAATTAAAATGAACGATTCAATTTATGTTGCATTACCTGGTTTAAATGGTGATAAAAAATCAATACCAGTAATTTTTAATATAAACAAGATAGAAGATAATGCAAATATCATTATACAATAAAGATTGTTTAGAACAAATGGATTTACTGATACATGATGGTGTTATCGTAGATTCAATATTGGTAGATTTACCTTATGGTTCTACATCACAAGTATGGGATGTTATTATTCCGTTTGATGATATGTGGAAAAGGATTAGACAAATATTAAAACCGAAAGGTGTTGTTTGTATATTTGGTTCAGAACCATTTGCATCATTATTAAGGTATAGTAATCTTGAATGGTTTAAATATGATTGGATATGGGAAAAAAATAATGCTGGAAACTTTCAGTTAGTCAATTATCAACCATTAAAAATACATGAAATAATATGTGTGTTTTATAATGATACCCCAAATATGGAATTTGCTGATATAATGAAATATCATATGGAAAGATTAAATCTTAAACAAATTGATATTTCACGATTGGAGTTATCACGAAATGGTGGATTAACTGGATGGGTAACAAATAAACTTAATGGCTCCCAACTTCCAACAGAACAACAATGGAAAAAAATTTGTAATTTATTCCAAATTGAAAATGAATACCATAAAATATTATCTAATGTTAAATCTGTTACATACAATTTAAAATTAGATAATACTCATTTAAGATTATCTAACAAAAATAAAGGGGGTACTCTTGGTCATATGTCAAGTGAAAGTAAAAGAGATACCTATATACAAAACAAAACAGGTTATCCAAAGTCAATCCTTAAATTTGATAGGGAAGTTAAATTTCATCCAACTCAAAAACCATTAAAATTAATGGAATTTTTAGTTAAAACTTATACAAATGAAAATGATACTGTATTGGATTTTTGTATGGGTTCTGGAACAACAGGTATTGCTTGTAAAAAACTAAACAGAAATTTTATTGGAATTGAAAATAATTTCAATTATTTTAGAATAGCTGAAAATAGGATTACAGAATATTCGGTATCTGATCTTCAAAACCAGGTTTAAATTGTACTTTCCAAATATTACTTGAATTAAGTCTTTCAAGGGTTAATTTACCAGGTTCTAATCTATCAAAATATTCTGTTATTTCATATAACAATTCTAATCTATCTTGTTGGCTAATTTCATTATATTCATCTTTCCAAACACAGCCAGGATCTGTATAAGTTTGGCATGGTGTTCTATCATTAATCACCCTATATATTTGCCAGCGTAATTCTTTCCATTCGCATTGAATATTAAATTTAATATATCTAATGGTTGGATGAAGTATTGCAATTCTATTTAGATATATTTTATAAATTTCATCAAAATTTTGTTTGAATTTGTGTATTCCATTTGTACAAAATAAATTATAAACATCTCTATCTATACCCCATAAACGACACATATTTACATCATAATACTCCGCACATGTATCTAAATCCAAATCTGTTTGTGCATTTGTATAAAATCTAATAAGATACATAGCATCTCTCATATCTAAACATGTTCCATCTGGTTGTTTATCTATACATTCATCTCCATCAATAGTTGGTTCTGGAATACCAGGTAATTGTGGCCAGGCTGGTCGCCATGTTCCATGAACAAATTTTGGAAATACACAATCTAATCTTCTTTGTTGTTTGCTTTGATCATCAATCCATGTACTATCAGGATTATTAATGAATGGTGGGTTTTGGCAACTGGAATGTTGTCCCCTAAATAATATACAAGATTCATATCTATCATCTTCCTTTTTGATTTTAATAGATAATCTTTCATGTACATATAAGTGAAAATATGGGCATGTATAAACATCAAATTCCTCATCATCTCTTTTTAATGAAAACCAACTAACATTTGTTGTTTCTACACTTCTAACCAACATATCTTCATCTAATCTGAATTTTGCAGTTGGCTTACTTCCAATAGCAAATGAAACCCTCAAATCTATTCCCTCACACTTATCATCTTCTTCTATAGTAACACATGGTTTGTATTTTCTTTCTGTATCAAGTGCGATTAATGTTCTTGTTTGTAATCTTACTCGTCTAAAATCATCTTCTTTTAAAAGATAACCCTTTACTAATATTTTATATGATTGTGAGTAAAATCGTCTTGCCTCCAAATCATATTTACTTTCATCAGTAATACTTTTTAATTCCATTGACATAAATTGTCCTTGAACTCGAATGTAATCTTCAAGCGATTTAAAGCGATTTAAGACTATTGTAGCAAAATTGTTAATGTTATCTAGCTTTGTTGAGAAAATGCTTACAGTGTAGTTTAAATCAACGCACATGGGTTGTTTCATCTCAATCCTATCCACGCTTTCAATTCCATTTTCAATAACTGGAATATATCCAACTGGCCAATATTGGTTATCTTGGGGAATATTAAAACCACCAACACCTTGTTGTGTTCCTTGTTGTGGGTTTAATTCCCTACTTATTGTTTTGAAATTTAACAATAAACCACCCTCCGAATCGTTGATTTTCCACATTTTAGAAAATTCAGAAAGTCGTTGACTACTTAGCAAAAAATGAGTGGATAATAGATTACCATCATAAGAACATTCAAGTGCAGTTTCGACCCACTCATTAAAAGCTGCATCTATATCTTTTAATGATATAGTTTTCGGTATGTATCCCTGCCCAACAAAACTTTCCAACGCAAGTTTTATTCTTCGGTCTAGTCCATAACTGGGTTCGGTTAATTGTGTGTAATTTATATTGTTTTTCCCTGAATTTATCATTTTTTAATTATTTTATTTAATATTGTATATATTTTTTCCTCAATATTTTCATTATATTTTATGTAATATAATTTAACATTGTTTTCCATACATAAATAGTTTTTTAAGGTGTCATTATTTTTGGTATATAGTAATTTTTTATCACCCCCAAATCCAATTATTTCTTCAAAATGTTGAACACCTTGACATTCAATTTATAAATATAAATACAACGTTTAACAGAATTAAGAAAAATATATTATTATTGGTAATGTTAAAACATTTTTTTTTTATATCTATTTATGATTGAAAAAGAATAAAATTATGCTTTATAATACCATTTTTATATCTAGAAAATTTAATTTTGATGGAATGTTATGGATGCGATTAACTAATAATACAGGTAGCCCATTTAATGCTATATCTGGATATTCATTTGATCATTTATTTAATGTGGCATATAGTTCTGGATCTCCAAAATTAACATCTGCTGTTGTTGAACGTTCTGGTGGAACTGTTACTAATGTTAAAGGTACAGGTAATTCTATACTTGGTTTTTCGGTTGCAAATGGTGAAAGTTGTGTAATTAGGTTTTCATGGGTTGATGGGTTATTTGTTTTATATGGTTCTGATACAACAAATCATTATAGAAATATTGTTACAAGTGCTGGGTGTAAAATATATGGTAATTATGATATACCAACATGGTTTATGTATAATTTGTTTAAAGATTGTGTAAATTATGTTCAAGACCCAAATGATATATTCGATACATCCCAATTACGTCCCAATAATATAGGTAATTATGTTTTTCAAAGAACATTCAGTGGTTGTACACGTTTAACAAATGCTGTTATGCCAGATGCAACAAATTGGACACCAGGAAGTATTGGAGCTCCGTTTATTATTGATACATTTACTGGATCATTTCCATCTCTAGCATCAACCTTAACATTAAAAGGTGTTTTGTGGGTTACAACAGTATTTAATACAAATAGTATGGGTATTGATAATAATCGAATTACCAATATAAAAGTTGATCCAGGATTGGTAGGATTATATCAAGCAAGTCCTAACTGGTCAAATATTTCAGATAGTAAATTTATAACTTGGTAATATGAAAAAAATATTTTTAATAGTATGGCAGTTACCACAATATTTAATTGGTTATCTTGTATTGTTGTGGTTTAAGTTATTTTATAAAAACAGATTGACAAATATTGGCGGGGTAAGATGTGATGATTATAAAAACATTGTACCAGTTATGTACACTTATCGTGCAAAATGGATGGGTGGTAAATATATGGCATTTTCACTTGGTCCACACATGTTCCTTATTTATGATGATTTATATAGTGATGTTACAAAGATGCGAAATAAATTGATAACAGCAATATCACATGAATATGGTCATTCCGTACAATCTATGTATTTAGGTTGGTTATATCTTATTATTATAGGTATTCCATCATTTATTACTGCTCCAGTAACAAGGAAAATCTATACAGAAGAATGGGCTGAATCTATTGTCTTCAATAAAGAAGTTCGTGCTTCAAATTATATATAAAAAAATGTAAACAAATGAAAATAAAATTAAACGAATTAAAAAATATTATTAAAGAAATGGTTATTAATGAACTTGAAAGAATTAATGACATTCTTGAAGATAATAACTTTTATAGTATTGAGTATGGAAATGGTAAATACCATATTACAATAAAAAACAAAGCATTGTATTTAGGTCTTTTAATAAAATATCCATCAGTCAAAATGAAAAAAGATAATCAGGGATTATATCACATTGATTTTTTGTATGAGGATATGACTAATTATCAAGAATTAATAGATTTTTTGAAAAGATATTATGTAAGATATTCAAAATAAAATATAACAAAATGAAAATAAGATTAAGTGAATTAAGAATTATTATTGATGAAACTGTTAAAGAAGTAATTAAGGAAAGTCAACCAGAAGATTTTTATCGTGCGATTGGGGCTACCCATCTAAATTATCATACTATAAATGATGTATTGGAAGATTATCTTGATGGTGTCATTGATGATTATACAGCAGCACAAGCATTAGCTTATGGAATAGATGTTCCAATGGATTGGGATGATGCTATGATACTTCTTGATGAATGGGATGCAGGTGTATATGACGAAATTCCAATTCTTGATAAATATCCCGATTCTTAATTAGTTTTTGTATAAAATCTATCTTTTAATTCCCTTAAAACATCTTTTGGGTTATTGATAATATCATATTCCTTAAACCTGATTAATACAAAGTTATTATAAGCAGCCCACTCATTTTTTGCTTTATCTTTTTGTATTTGTCTTTTTTGATTTTCATAAATTGGTTCTGGATATATTCTTGGATCAGAGTGCCAAAATTGTCCATCTATCTCCAGTAGGGCATCAATTTGCCCACCATCTTGTGTTAATATGGCAAAATCATAAACAAATTTAGCTGGTGTAAAAAATTGATGAATATATTTTATTCCTAACTTATCCAAAAAATTTCGCATAAAAGTATATTCCAGTTTTGAACTGGTAACTCTACTTTTTAACATTTCATCCATATCTTCTTTGGATATGGAATTTTTTTTATTTATCCAAAAATCAATACTTTTAGGTATTGGTTGTTTAATAGTCTTTACCTTTTTAGTAGGTATTGGTTTTGGAAAACAAACATCAACTTTTTTTGGAAGTTTCATCTAATTAGGTACATTTACAAATAAATATAATTAATATGGAAAAGGTTTTTGTGGTTTTAAGTAAAAATGGTATTTTTTTAGGTGTAGATTCTAATAAGAAAGGTGCGCTGAAATTAAAGAAAACATTTTGTGAGATACATCCAGAATGTATTGGTGGTATTACAGTTAAGGAAATACAAATTAAAGAAATGTATTTTGGAACTATAAGAATAATGTAAAACATGACTGTTGAAATTAAAAAGAAGATAGAAAAGCAAATTCAAATGTATTGTAATCTCAATAATTTGGATATTAATGACTATGTTAATGATTTGATACAGAAACTTGTTACAGCAGACATATATGGGCAAGTACCTGATTTTGTGAAATTGACCGAAATGAAACAAGAAGTAAAGGAAGAAAAAAAATCACAAAAAGAGGTAGAAACACTTAAAACAGAGTTAAATGAAAAGAATAATAGAATAGATGAATTAAATATTCTGGTAGAAGAATTAAAAAATAAAAAGCCAATTGAAATAATAAAAGAAGTTTTTGTTGAAAAAGAATCCACAAAAGTTTCTGAAACTACTATAACAACAGAAAATACAGTAGTTAAACCTGAAAAACCGCCTATAACATATGATTTTTCACAGTTTAATTCAACAACAACTGTATATGAAGAAGAAATTGAGGAAAAGAAATCAACTAAACCTAAAAAAAGAAAATTATGATAAAACCGAAACAATACAAAGGATATAGTGTTGAAACTAATAACCTGTTGATTGGATATTATGTTGAACTGCGGAAATGTGGTGGTAAAGATTGTAAATTATACCCCTATATAATTAAACCAGGTATGTATGTTCTTAATATGACATATTGGGGTTTACGTGATTATCAAATAAATCCAGATACATTAGAAGAATATGTTGGTGATATAATTAACGAAAATTAAAATAGATATGACAGAATTTTCAAGACAAGGAAAGTATATAATTCGATGGAATACATTTGCATGGGATTATTCACGTGAAAATGAGAAAAAGATAATTGATGCTTTTTCCAAAAAGTATAATATACCTAAATCACAAATAAAGGTAGAACCAAATACTATTGTTGTTGATGATAATGGTAAAGAAATATCAATAAAAAGCGAAGTTATTGATAACATTCAAGACAAAACATTTCAGCAGAAATTATTTCAAGATTATATCAAAATGAACAATATTGAAAATATTAATTTTGATGAAATTTTGAAATTTGATAATGAGGTTAATGATCAAATAGATTATACACAATATGAAAAATTATCTAAAATTAATGTGAAATGGATTGAATTTAAAAATTTCCTTTCATTTGGTTCTGAATTACAAAGATTAGAGTTTACTACATTGAATGGAATTGTTTTAATCAATAGCACACCAGTTAATCAAGCTGGTAAAACAACAATCTCATTAGAACTCACAAGATTTTTACTCTATGGAAAAACATCTAAATCAAAAACACTTGATAAAATTTTTAACAGATTTTTGAAAAATGAAACCGAATTAATTGTTCGTGGTTGTGTTTCAATAAATGGTGATGATTTTATAATTGAACGTATTATTACAAGACCTAAAAAACGAAGTGAAAAATCAAAAGCAAGCGGTATTGTAAAATATTATAAAGTGATTGATAAGACATGGAATCCTGATGAACCACTATTAGATTATGATCCATTAACTTTTGATGATAAATCGGGAGATGTTAATGCAACCAACAAGATTATTAAAGAATCATTGATGAAAGAAAGCGATTTTGAATTAATAAGTATTGCTGATTCAAAATCATTAGATGCTTTAATTGATACAGGTGAGGCAAATTTATCAAAGATTTTCAGTAGATTTTTGGGAATTAATATATTAGAAGATAAAGAAATAATTGCTAAAAATATTTGGAAAGAAAAATCATCAAAACTTTTATCTAATCAATACAGTACAGATAAATTGGTAGAAGAAAACATTGAACACAAACAAAACATTGAAACCAATAATAATGAAATAACATTAAAGAAAGACAAAGTATCTATTTGTGATGAAAATTTAAAAAGATATGATAGTGAAAAAAATAACATATTTGCCACCAAGGGAAAAGTTGATGAATCTCTTGTTAAATTGGATATTCAAACACAAGAACAATCAAGAAGTTTTTTAATTGAACAAGGAAGGGGTTTACGTGCCGAACAAAAGACATATACGGATAAAATTAATGAATTGGTAAATATAAATGTTGATAAAAATTTAGTTGAAAATAATAGAAGATTTATTTTAAATTTAACATCTGATATTGCAACAATTAAAACCGAAATAAAAAATTTACAAAACGCAAATTCACAACTTGAAAATTCAAAGGTATGTCCAACCTGTAAAAGAGATTATGATAAACAAACAATCTCACAGATTGAAGGATGTATTTTTGAAAATAGTCAAACAGTAGATAAATTAATACAACAAGGAATTGAAAAAAACAATCAGAAGCAAAATATTGAAAATCAAAATACAAATCTTGAAGAACAACTTAAAAAGGTTGATGAAAGAAACAAATACGAATTAAAGTTAGCACAAGTAAATGTAAATATTGCTAATACAACAAACCAGTATTTACAGGTTGATCAACTGATTAATAATTATCAAGCAAATAGAGATGCTATTGCACGAAATAATCAGATTGATATTTCCATCAATAACATCAATATCAAGATTAAGACAGAAAATGATTTACGAGATACCTTATTGAGAGAGATTGCACAATTAGATAATATTAATGTACAATTATCAAATAACATTCAAAAAAATGATGATATAATAGGAAAATTATATATCGAAAATGAATTTATAAGACATTATAAACTTTTCTTAACACTTTTAAGTAAGGATGGTATCAAAAAAATCATATTGAGAAATGTATTACCAATTATTAATAGTTCAGTAAGTAACTTATTGGGTGATTTAGTAAATTTTGGTGTCGAAGTAACAATAAGTGATAAAAATGATATTGGATTTTCAATCATAAAAGAAAATGAAAGTGGTGAAAGTGAATATGGTGATTTAACAAGTGCTTCTGGTTTTGAACGTACAATGTCAGCATTAGCATTAAGATCTGTTCTTGCCAAATATTCTTCTATACCATCACTTAATTTTGCATGTATGGATGAAATTACAGCAAGGACTGGATCTGAAAACTTTGGTGTTCTTTTTGAAATGTTTCAAAGAATTGAATCCGCATATCAGTTCATATTTGTTATATCACATTCAACTGAATTTAATCAATATTTTGATAATATAATAACAGTTATTAATGAAAAAAATATAAGTAGAATAAAGTCATGAAAACACAAAAACGATTTTTAACAGCATTAAACCCAACTAAAAGCAAATTGAATTTAGTAACCAATTATGGTTATAATTTTATAGGTATATTAGATAGTCAAGATCGTAAAATTATAACACCTGACAAAATTATTAATAATATCCCTTCAAGGTTAAATAAGTATTTTGAAGAAGATTATACATATTGGTGGTTTGTTAATACATATGATACAATAGAAGAAGCAAAAATTGGATATAATGAAAGACTTGATTATTTGATACGATACGCTCAAGAAAGTCAGATACATCCATTAAAAAAACAATTAGCGGAAGAAAATATGTCTAAACATAAATTTATAATATAAAATGAAATTTTTAATACACATAGCGGATATACATATAAAACAGAACCGCTTACATACAGAATATAAAGAAATTCTTACTAACTTCATTAATGATATTAAACCATTTGTTGAAGCAAATAAAGATGATGTTGCTATTCTTATAGCAGGTGATTTAGTAGATAATTTTACAAACATTACAAATGAATTAGAAATTCTTTTGGCATGGTTTTTAAAATCATTGGATAACATTTGTCCTGTTATGATAATTGCCGGAAATCACGATTTAACAAGGAGTAATTTAACCAAAATGGATACTTTAACTCCATTATTCACATTGATAGATTTTAAACAGACTACATATTTGGATATGGTGACTGAATATAAATCTGGGTGTATTGAACTTGATGATAATATTGTATTAGCATTATATTCAATATTTGACAATTACAAAAGACCAAATATTGAACAAGTAAATGGATCTGGTAAAAAAATCATTGGTTTATGTCATGGACCTGTTATCGGGACTAAAACTGATATAGGATTTACGATGGATAAGGGGATTAAATCAGATATATTTACAGGTTGTGATATGGTTTTACTTGGGGATATTCATAAACAACAGTTATTTTATAATAATGACAATGTACCAATGTATTATCCAGGTTCATTAATTCAACAAACATCAGGCGAAACTACAAATAAACATGGATGGTCAAGTATAAACTTATCTAATTTAGAAATCGAACACCACGAGGTTGAAAACCCATATAAAACATATAAGTTTGAGATTAGTAGCATTGATGATCTTGATAACAATTTAGAGGCTTGGAAAAACAAGGGGGTATGACAAAAAGATATTATCAAAGGTGGATTGATTCTGTTAAGGAATTTCAACTTCTTCCAACAGTCGAAAAAAATAGATGGTGCAGTTATTGTGGGTGTACTGGCGGTTGTAATATGTGTGAAGATTTAACAAAATTGGATTTATCAAATCCCATAACTTATGAAGAAGAAAGTAAATATTTTTGACGGTTATACTATATATAATTGGAAAAAATATTTATGAAATGATAGATTGTAAGGTGAATAATATATTCAAAGTATTACTTTTAGATGATTTTAGAATTGAATTACCAATCAATATTGAATTTGAAATTGATGACAATATTTCGTTAAATGGAAAAATATATAGAATAATTAGAATATCTCATTTTTTTGAAATTGTTTCAAATGGAGATGGGGTTATTTTAAATAAAATATATCACACAAGAAATGGTATCTAATAAAGGAAAAAAGTTATGTATAATGATAAGTGAATATGATGAAAATGTAAAAAGGTATTTTGATAGTATAGCAAAATATAAACCATTAACACTGAAAGAAGAAAAAAAAATATTTAAAAGTTTCAAGGAAACTGGGGATGTTAATTTACGAAATAAACTTGTTCAATCCAATTTAAAATGGGTTGTTGAAGTGGCAAATAAATACAAAAACAAAGGTGTTGATTTTGGAGAATTGATATGTGAAGGAAATGATGGTTTGATGATTGCTATTGAAAAATATGATCCAGTTAATTTTGACAATAAATTTTTTACTTATGCTAACAGTTGGATTAAGTACAAGATAACTGATAGAATAAAAAGAGAATCATTTTTGAGTGAAAACGTTGATAGAGATTTTCTTATTAATGTTAAAAATCTTGAAGATAAAGAAGATGATAATAAAACTGTTACATTAGATGATTGGATAAATAATATTCCTGATTTTGTTTATGAAGATAATATTAGGCGAGAACACAGTTATAAGAAAACAGTAAATGATTTATTTTCAGAACTGGAAACATTAGAGGTTGATATTCTGAATATGTCTTATGGAACCAATGACAGTGATATTTATACTCTCAAAGAAATAAGTGATAAATATTCTATTAGTCAAGAGCGAGTTCGTCAAATAAGAGATAAAGCATTTATGAAAATGCAATCAATGGCATTAGAAAAAAATATTACAATGGATTAATTATGAATAATAAATTTTAAAATATATGTTAGATAAATTAAAAGGTTGGTTTGCGGAAAATTATTTTTGGATAATTACAATTTTTATTGCAATTCTCTGGATGAATGGATGCAATCAGACAAACAAACAAATTAAAATTAATGACAAGTTAGTTAAACATAATATTGAGTTGGTACAAACATTGGATTCATTAAAAAATCTTATTCCAACACAAGAAAAAATTCAATTAATGATGGAGATTAGTAGTTATGAAACATCAGAAAATATGTTGAATGATTATAATGACTTTGCAAGGTCAAAAGCAAGCCCTACTGAAAGATCGAGATATTATCAAAGTAAGAAAAATGCAGCAACCGAGAAGTTAAAAAATTTGAATAAAGAATGAAAAAGTTTTTAAGTTGGCTTAAAAAAAATCAGGATGTTGTACTTCGCATGGTGTACAGCATCCCTGTTATTTTAGCAGTTATCGTATCAATTAACCATGCAATAACATGGTTTGATATTTCAAATCCAAACTATTGGAGTGTTTTTTTATCTATATCGGTTGAAATTGTTGCCTTAACAACACTTGTTGCGCTGATTTTAGGGAAGAACACATTTTCTGTGGTTACAACATTTATTATAATAACATTAGTACAAATATTAGGTAATATTTTCTTTTCATTTAATTTTATAGATGAGAGTGGCAATTTATTTCAATCATGGGTTAAATTTGTTGATATTATTTTTACAGATAGTGAATTGACAATGGATAAACATAAATTTTGGTTGGCTACAATTCAAGGTAGTGTTGTACCATTATTATCGCTTCTTTCAATTCATCTAATTTATAGTCTGAAACTGAAAGAAGATAAAGATACTAAAAAGTTAAGTGAGGAAATAAAACCAATCCAAATTCAGAAAGAGGTAGAAGTAATTCCTGAAAAGGTTTTTAAAAAACCAACTAATTTTGAACCAATAGAAGAAGATTTTAATGAAATAGAAGAATATTTACCTGATTTTCCAATTATTGATGAACCAAATATAGATGAAGAAGAAATTCCAGAAATTCTTGAAGAAGTTACAATGCCTGTAATAAACGAACAGGTTGAACCGATTAAAAGGGTAAAGATACCAAAACGAATACACAAACCAGATGTAGTTGAAATATCTAATGGCGAATTTGTTCCTATTAAAGAAGATGAGACTAAATCTGATGTGGAAGAAATAATTGTTCAGGATGAAGAACCAGAACAACTGTATTATGAAGATATGGGACAACCAGCATCAAGGGTAATCAATAAACAAAAACGTCAATCATTTTTACCAAGAGTTAAAATAAATAACAGAAAGTAACAGACAAAACTATTTATAAGAAAATTATATAAGATGTCTAGAAATGATGATAAATATACACGATTAATGCTTGAAAGTATTAGGAATTTTCAACATAACCCTAATAAACCTATTCTATTGAATGAAGATACCAATACTGATTATAATAGTGTTCAAAGTATTACAATAACAAAAGAAAATTTTCCAGATTTATTTGAAGAAATTAAAAGTTCATTAATTCAAAAAATACCAAATGTTAGACTTTCTGATGATTATCTACAATTGGATAAACAGAAAAATACTTTAACTCTATCTGGTGTTGTTCAAAACTTAAATAATTTGGAATTTACTATTACAACCGATATTAGTAATGATGATGGGCTTTATGTAACAGTTGAAGGTCTTAATCTTACACAAGGAACATTACAAACACTCCAAGTATTACAAGGGTTTAGTAAAGTATTTATTAATGAGTGGACAATCAATAAAGTTGCTGATACCTTTAAAATGACTTAATATCTCTATGCAATATATTAACACCAAAGATTTAATAAGTAAAATAGTTACTGAATGTCTTTTTGAGATTAGTAAATTAAATAATGAATCACTGATAATAGAAGGATTAAGTGATTTATTATATCATTTTACGGATATAAAGGGTATTAATAAAATAGCAGAAACAGATTCATTTGTTGATAATTTGGATAGAACAGGTAATACTGCATTTTTTTCCTTTTCAAGATCAAAAAACGCAAATATTGGATATGCACGAAGAAAAGGATTATGTGTTAGAATAACATTTGATGGTGTAAAATTGCAACAAAATTTTAAAGGTAGTCAGTTTGATTACTATCGAAACAAGGGTGACTATGGGTATCTTAATTTGGGGGATGATATAAGTGGTAAAGAAGCAAGAAGAAATTATGATATACAATATAAACGCACTTTTAATGATAAAGAACGTTTTAGTATGTTAAATCAAGAAACGGAATTTGAAGATAGGATTGAAGTAGATAAAAGAAAACCAAATAAACGTGTAGATATTGATAATAATAATAAAGTATACATTAAAAATGTTTCAAATTACATAATACGAATTGATGTACTTCCACCAGCTTTTGAAGATGTATATTTTTTATCCCAAAGTAAGTTGGCTCAAATAACATATGTTTATTTAGATCAAAATTCATATGCGCTACAACTTAATAGAGATGTGCTTCGATTAACTGATATGGGTAAAAATCCAGCAAATTTTTCATTTAATACAAATCAGGTATATAGAGTTTAATTATAAAAGACAAATAACTATGACACAACAAGAACTTGAAAAAGAAATCGAAAAAAGACTTGACAAAATAATGAAAAGTCGGGACTTTGAAAAGACAGTAAAAAAGATAATTTCTGATTGTTTTGTCGAGTTCAATAGAGTTATGTGGGCAAATAGACACTTTTTAAAAAATCAAATAGGATAAGATGTTAAATGAAGAAAAAGATGAAGTTACTTTTTATCAGTTTCTTTCTGAATTGAAAAGTTTTTTACGTGATTTACTCCAACACCCAGTTAAATCCGAATTGGATGATTTTTTTAAATCCAGGGGATTTAGTAAGAGTAAATTAATTGAATATCTAATCAAGACTGAAATGATTAAAAAAACCGAAAAAGTTAATAGTGATGATCCAGAAAATGTAACACTTGAAGTTTCTTATCTTATTCCCAAGAAAGGGTTTGAAAGGAAAGTTCAAAAAATGTTTATAAAACTATTTGAAATAAGAGAAGATATTGATAAATCATGTTTAATAGAGGGGTTAAGTGATGTATTATATCATTTTACACGTTTTGACAGACTTCTTGATATATTAGATTCAGATGAAATGAAAGATAATGTAGATCAAGATAAGGCTAATTTTTATTTTTCATTTTCACGAGTAAAAAATGCAAGTATTGGTTATGCAAGAAATGAAAAGTCACATGTTAGAATAACCTTTGATGGAAGAATGTTATCTTATAATTTTAAAGGAAATCCCTTTGATTATTATAAAAAGAGTCAGCATACATGGGAACGAGATTCAGATTTAAGTGGAAAAGAAAGAAGAAGACAACAAGATAATGAATTTAGGATTAATTTCAATGATGAAAAAAGTTCCCTGAATACTGAAACTGAATTTGAAGATAGAATTGAAGTACCCTCTAACAAATTTAATAAAAATGTTAAAAGAGTTGATTCTGGTATTGTGATTAAAAATATATCAAGATATATAAGACGAATTGATGTTTATGTTAGTGAAAAAGAATTAGATATATGGTGGATAATCAATAGACTTGTGAGGTTACATGAAAATAAACTTTCAAATATTATATTTATTTATACTGACAAAAAGGACTTTGATTTACAAACTAATAATACAATGAAAGTAACAGATTTTATAGAAAAAAATTTTAAAGGAGAATACGGACCGCTATGAGAGAAATATCTAAATTTAAACCTAATATGAGTGATGAAATTGCACCAGTTGTATCAGTGAAATTTGAACAATCACCAAATAAAGAAGTTATTAAAGAACATGAGAATAAACAGATAAGTTATGCTAAAACTTATCAAGATATTCAAAATGAGAATTATCAAAAAGCATTGAAAACTAAACAACAACTTGAAGAAGCATATAAGGGTGATGAAAATGGTATTATTGATTATGATAAGATTACAGAATTAAACTATCAGCTCTTATGTCAGGGAATGTGGTTGTCCAATATCCATAAAAGCGAGTATAACAGATATAATCCATTAATTTAATTAATAAACTATTTATTATAAAAAAATGAGTAAGACGATGAAATGGTCGGAAATACAACAGATAATTAAAGAGGAAATCAATACCGAGATACAAAGAAATCCAACGATGTCTAAATCTGCTTTTCCTGAAACTGAAAAAACTTCAAATCAAGTATATAAAGATGCGGAGTCTAAAAGGGTTGAAACTGATACTAAAAAAGCACCTGGGGCTTTACAAGCCAAAGATACCCCTATGCAACCTTATACTGGTTTTGATAGAGATAATAATAAAGGGTTGGAACGTATTAAGTATGATAATATTGATGATAAATTTCAGAAACGAGTAAATGCTCTTGCAATGGGAAAAGATAGTCCATTACAAAAAGATATTGATGAGTCTGAACAAGGGGTATCAACTAGCGGTAATGAGAAATTTGTAAATAGATCAAAAGAAGCAAATCAATATGATAATGATACAAATGGGTTTGGTAAAGATAATAAAGCAGGAATATTGTTTGGTAGTGATATAGAAGTTTTAGATGGTGATAAACCAGCACATCAAGATTCAGCATTTGAAAATACAAATAATAACACAAAAAATCAAATGAACGAGGAAAAAACATTGGAAAATAAAATACAAAAGGGCGAAATTTTTATTGAATCTAAAAGAGGTTTATCTTTGAAAGTAATTGGATTATCAGAAGATAAAAAAAGTATTAAATTTATAGATGAAAGTACAAATAAACAATATAGTTTATTAAAAGAAAATTTCAAAAGGTCTATTGAAAACAATACCTTATTAAGAGAAAATGTTTTTAATGCGTATAGAGAGTGGGCATTAGCAGTTAGAAATTTTGATTTAGACCGTTCTAAACAACTTTCAGATAGTTTTAATCAAAAATATGGTATGCACCCAGTTAATACTGAATCTTTTGAGAAAGATAAAAAAACACAAGAAGCATTAGATCAAATGGCTAAAATGAACGAAGATATTGCTGCCCCTAATGCTCAATATGATGCTGATGGAAAAATAGATTCAATTTCAGAACCATTTAAAAAAGTAGTTAAAGAACCAGTTACAGGTCAAGTACCTACACCTCAACATGGTACTCTTAAAGAACAAAAATCAAGATTAATATTTAACAAGACAAAGTTCCTTTGTGAATCTCATGTGTTTTCATTAATACCTGAACATTTTAAAGTTGATGGTAAGCAATTCAAAATGATTGATAATACTGGTAATGAATATTTAATTGAATGGAACCAAAAAGCAGAAATACTTGAACATAAAAATGAAAATGCTGTTCAGGAACAAATGAAACGTATGAAGCAATTATGGGAACATAAACCAGAAAATACTGATAGAAAAATACAAGAAAATACATGTATCTTGGATGAAGTTAGAAAAAATATTCAAAAAGAAGAATAATTAAAATAAAAGTTATGTTTTCATTTATAAAAAAATTTTTTGTTAAACCTGTTGAATATAAAACATTTTCAGCAGATGAAAGATTACTTGAAAGAGAAAAAATATATGAATTAATAAAAAATGCTAAGAAAGAGATATGGATAGTTGCAGACGAACCAGATCCTTTTGTCATAACCGAATAAAAAAAAGTATTACAACCAAAATTTTTCACCAACAATCATTGAATTGTTGGTTTTTTTTTATATATTAATCTGTATAATACATTTAATTTATATGGATGAAAAATATTATTTAATATATGTTAATCAAAGTGGATTGTCTGTTGATGGATTTAATTCATATGATTTTCTTTTTGCAAAAGATCCAACAATTGTTTATGGCGAAGGGTGGAATGTAATGCCATCAGGAATTTGTAGTCCAGAAGAAAAATTACCCCATGAATCAACTTATGATTTACAAAAACGTGTTACAACTCAATTAAAACTTGGATTGGCACAAAATAACAATTGTTTTGCTATGCAAGATTGTATGGATGGGGTAATATGTTTAGCATATGAAGATATATCCGAATATGAAGAATATCCTGTAAATCGTCTTATTCTTAATTTTGGTGAAACATATGAAAATGTTGATAGAAAATTAGATGAAAAATGTTTAACACTTAAAGATATTTGATTATGGAAAAATTAATTTTATTTTTTTTCGTTTTATCATGTCTGTTTATTGTAAGAGAAATATATCTGTTTACTCAATCTATATTGAAAAACAGAACATTAATAGATACTGATATTTTACCATATTCTGTTCCAATATTAAGACTTATTGGTATATGGATTAGTAGTGGATATATTATAACAACATTAATTTGTGGGTTTAAATGACACTTGATGAAGGCATAAAACTATTGGGTGGAAGATTTCTTGGAATGAATAAAGAATCTATTCAACATGACCAAAATGGCAAAAATAAATATTTGTCAAGAATAGAAGTTAATTTTGGATCTAATGTAAAGAAACATCAATGGAGTGTTTTTGGTCATCCTATTAATATGGATGAAGAACAACAACAGATACGAATTGTTAAAAAACGTTCCGATGATTCTGTTTTTTATTTATTTTCAATAGATGAAAATATTGATTTTGTAGATTTAATATCACATGCAATTACTATTGTTAATGTTAATTCCGAAATGGAAAAGAAAATGATATTAATGCAAGAAAAAATAAACGAACTTGGCGAACTTTTTCAAAATTTAACATATAACGAATTAACAACACTTAAATTTGTTTATAAAGCACCCAAGAATAAAAAACAAAAATCTCCAATTAAAAATACACAAACCAATAATATTGATGTTCACCCAGAAAATGTTGTTGAGGAACAATTTGAATACATATCACAGCCAAATGGTAAGTTTAGGGTTGATGAAACACCAGATAATGTTATTCCAGAAGATTTATAATTTAAAAACAATTTATATAATATGAACATACTTTTATTTTTTTTAGTAGTATATACCCTATCATTTGCAGTGGTATATAAAAGACCTGCAATATTTAAACCAGTTGAATGGACATTTGAAAAGATTGGATTAGGTCCTGCATTGGATTGTATGTTGTGTATGCCAATGTATATTGGGGCTGCATTATCAACATTTAGTTTAATCTTTTTACCAAAGTTAATCTTTTCCCCATCATTATATTTATTTGGAACACCCGAAAGTTGGTATTATATTGTAGCCTATGTTTTCATTGATATGTTAAGTGCATCTGGAATGATTTATTTAATTGATCAAATACAGGTATATTTGGAAAACAATTATAGAGGTTTTACAAATAATACACAAATGTTGAATGACTGATGATAATACATTATATGATTTCAAAATAACTTGGATACCAACACAAATATTAGATGATTTAATTCAGAATAAGTATTTGGACGATGTAGAATGTCCATATTGTTTTAAAACAAACAGACAAGTATTTTCAAATGGGGATGTTTTTGATGTTACAAGTAATGGGTGTGAATTAAAATGCCCTGATTGTGAAGAAATGTTTTATCTTTCATGGGAGGGTGAACCATTATGATGAAAGTTAGATTAAAATATGATTATCAATTCCGTGGGGCTGAAACTTTAAAAGCTGGTACTGAATATTATATTGATGGTTATTTTTATTCCAATGAAATAATATCACAATTTATATCATCTTTGTATGCAGTTCTGATTAAAATTGATTATGATTATAGATTTGGATGTGCATTTACCTATTGTCCAGTAGAATATTTGGAAATTATTGAACTAAATAATGTAACAAATAACCTATTTATCAATAATTCAAATAAATTAAGATTGGATTCATTTCCAACCAATTCAGTTTCAAGTAGCGAAATAGAAATAGTTGAAGAATTGGATAATTTAACTGAAATTAAAATTAATAAAGACCCTGTTTACTATGAAGATATGGGGTTACAAGATTATTAATTATGGGAGAATATAATACCGATATAGAGAATTTAGATAAAGCAATTATTTTGTGTAATAAACAAATGGAAATTGATAAGACCACCTTGATACTTAATCTTGAACAAGGTTTAGGTGATGAAATTATTAATCATTTGAATAAACAACAAAAAATAACATGGTTTAACAGATTTAAACAATCATTTGGGTATTATATAAGAATGTTTTTTAGAATGTTTGGATAATATGAAGAAGATAAGAAGTGAACAGGATTTGATGAGGATTATGGAAATAATATCATCTGAATATGAATGTGATGGGATGTGGATTAAGATACCAATGCCATCATATAATTTGCGAAGATTAGATGAATATTTGTTTCAAAAGTTTAATCTAAATCAAAAATATAATAATGTAAAAGTCCCAAATGAAGAAGTATATGTTAAAATGGGGAATATACAATTTCAATTAGTTGGAGATGGTAATTATGAAAGACCAATAAAAAAAGATGAAGTTGATCAAGAATATTTTGATGATTAATAAAAAAAGATTATTTCCAACACAAGATACAGCAGAATTTAAAAATTTTTAATCTTTCATAGGTGGAATTTTTTGATATTTTTGATTGAGTTTAATTAATACTTCACGATGATTTAGTTCGTCACCAATAATTTCTTGTATTTTCTTAATATCTTCTTTATCTGTAATATTTTTTAAAATATTCAAATAAATTTCAATAGCATCACTTTCTGATTTAATTGCGCCTTCAATGCTGGCAGCAACTTCAAGATTTGGCATTGGATATAATTTACCATCTTGATAGTATTCATTTTCTTCTTTTAATCTTTTTAAAACATCTTTAACAATGTTTTCAATTACAAATTTATCTTTCATAGTTCATCTATATTAAAATATTTATTATCATCTGATAAAGATTTTCTTTTTTCATCTATTTCATTATCAAAATTTTCTTTATCTAAATTGTATTGTATTCCATCATATAAAGACATAAGTTCAATACTACCCTTTTTTGTATCAGCAAAAACATTAATTAATAAATCATTAAATTTTTCTACTGGTTTGGTAACTATTTCATAAAACAGATATGGAATTACATCAACCCTTAAATTTTTGGGTAATTGGTTTTCGATTTTATACCATAATGGTATTCCAAAACGTTCATCCCATTTGCTGGCAAGTCTAAAATCTGATTTTTTAATAATATATGTTGCTTTACTCTTATCTTCTGGTAATCCATTGAATGAAATTAAGTCCAAGATAGCACGAATGGTTTCATATAATAATGATAGAAAATTAATCCCTTTTACATTAACAACAGACTTATCATAGGTTTTAACAATAACTTCTGATATGCTGCCATTAGTTACTTCATTTTCATTTAAAATATTAGCATCTTCAAGATATAATATATATTCATTCAATGCAAGAATTTTTTTATATAGTGGTAATAACTCATCACTAATTTTAAAAATATCTTTTATATAATATTCATTAAGATTAATAATACGATTGGCTATTCCTTGCATAATACAATTTATCATTCGTCTTTTATAAATTTCATCATTTACACCACGAATGTCCTCAATTCCATTGAAAACAACATCTTCAACACTTTCTGGTTTTAATGGTGTCTTTAAATCAACATTTTGTATTTTATCAACCATTTCAATGGTCAAATCAACATCATTTTTGTCAATATCAAACATTTTTTTAATAATGTTCATAACAATAAATTCTAATTGATTTTTTAATGGATTTTCTATTTCATAACACCTTTTTAATAATTCAGATAATGTTTTTTTTAATAATGTTTCATCATTTATATCAATATCAGGAAAATTCTTTATCAAGTTGTTTTTAATCCAAGAATAACTATTTAACAATAATCGAATAACAAATTTGTTTTCATCATCGGGTGGAAATGCAGGATGATTACCAAGTGATGTTTTATCAAGTTGAATAGCAGTAATAATGTGTTTTGGTAGAGTTGGTTCACCAGGACCATAGTCTTCCATCAATAATCTTTTATTTTCTTTAATCACATTCAATTGATTTTGTGTTATTTTTATTTTTTTTAGATTCATTATTTCGCTCTAATTCCATCTTATAAATAGTATCAAGTTTGTTTGTAATCACTTCATCATAAATCTCACATAGTTTTAATGAAGTATCAACTGGTCCCATAAATGTTATATTATTGTATTTCTTTTTTTTACAAAAACCTTGAAGAAATTTGTACAATTCTATAATGATATTAACATGTGGGGCATATATTAATTCAGTTTCGTTTGTACTGTATTTCAATATTAGGTAACAATCATATATAAATATATGTATAGGTCTGTCATCAAATATTAGATTATCTAAAATGTACTTTACTTCTTTATCTCTATACTTGGCAAGTGTATTATCTGATCCAAACGATTTGAATAATTTTACAGTAGAAACACCAACATGATGAAATTTATCTTCAACATTCCATTTATGTTTATTAATGATAACCCAATTACTTTTAGAATCAACAATATTATCAATCAATTTTCCATAGTCATTTGGAAATTGTGATGGTTCAGTATCATCTTCCAGTTTTAATAACAACAATTCATCATTAGCTTTATGTAATTCTCGATTGAGATAAAAATATTTTCGTGGTAATAGAATGTTTTTATTTTCATTTAATAAATTTTCAACACCATCAAATGCTTCTTCTTGGGTAATATATTTATCAAATGATTTTTTTTGAATGTATTTATCAGTAATTACAATTTGATATACAAATTTAGCCTTTTCATCTTTTTCTTGTGCAAGTTTAAGTTTTCTTCTTTCCAACCCTAATTGCATGAAGGCTTTTCCAGCACATTCTTGTGAACAGTATTGCCAATTATAATCTTTGCCCCTTAGTCTTGGTTTTTTCTTAAATTCACTTCCGCACCAATCACATATCCACCATATAGGTTTTTTAATTACATAGTTTTTTATATAACCAAGTTTTTTTCGGTATCCTTCTTTGCCTTTTGTTTTATACCATTCTTTATAGAATTTCTTTTTTTGAGCTGCTAAATGAGTAGCCCATTGAGCATCAGTATAATCTTTTTTTCTTTTTCTTGTTTTTATACCTTTTGCTTCACGTTCTTCAATAGCATTTTTTCTATATTCTGGTATTTTTTTTGGCATTTTATTTGGTTTTATACTTTTTTTGGAATATTATTGCATTACTTTTAATATAATATAATTATCAAAATTTTAAATACATGGCAGCAAGTAAATTTTTTCCAATGAGTGAGGATATTGTAGATTTAATCCTTGATGTAATGAAAGATGATACACCCTATCTGGCGACATTAGGTCTTGATTTTACTTATCTTGGAGTTGCAAAACAACCATCAATAATTAAAGTATCAAAGATTGCACCAATAGCTGAATATCTTATTGAAAAGGAAACAATTGTAATAACAATTTATGAACAAGCATTTGAAATGCTAACACCAGAATATAAGAAGATGGTTATAGCACATGCGTTAAATTCAATTGAATATGATTCAGATAAAGATAAATTGAATATTCGTGGAAATGGTGGAACAGCCATTGATGAAGGGATATACAACAAATATAAAGAAACATCTGTACTGGCAGTATTTGCTGGCGAACATGCAATCAGACAAATCGAAGAAGATAAGAAAAAAGATAAACAATAATGGACAAAATTGAAATTAGAGTTGGTATTGGTTTGGATAGTATAACTTTTGCTATATTACCATCCAGAAGACAATATATAAATAATTGTTATCCAGATACAATTCAAGCAAACTATGTTACCATTAACTATGATATTAATAAGTGTGAAAATGTTGAAAACTTTATTTTGAAGTATAAACATAATATTTCCACAATCTTATTTGGAATAGATAGTCAAATTGTTTTATCTGATGATAAAGTTAGAGAAATACAATTTGTGTATTCCAAAGACGAAAAAATATTATATACCTATACAATGTCAGATCATTGTAGAAAAATATAATATATTATTTAGTTCTGATAATAGCACGTCTTGTATTCACTCTTGGAGTAACCCCACCATAGTTACCATTAGGTTTAACCCCAATATTTCTTGGTGCTTGTTTTTGAACCTGTGTTTTAACAGCTGGTACAGCTCTTTTTGAACAATTGCACATAATATTAATTATTTTAATATAAATATGATTAAAACTTGGAATATTGAAATATTTATACTATATTTATAAATGAAATTACAGAGGTAATTCAAGAAAAAAGAAAATAACAAGGTAAAGGAAATTCACAGCAATTTTTTAAAAATTAACAATTATTCAATTCAAAGACCGTAGGGTTGATCTATCGGGATCAACAAACAAAAACAAATTTCCTGTCTTTTTTAAAGGAAAACTAACAGCAATTTTTAAACATACAAATTTTAGGCGTGTATTAAAGAGTTTTCCGTTTTTTTTTTGAAAATTTAGAAATAATCAATATATTTATATTTGATTAAAAATTATATCGTGGGATGGAGAAGTGGTATCTCGTGGGGCCCATAACCCCAAGATCGCAGGATCGTAACCTGCTCCCGCAACAAACTTATAGGAAAACTAACAGCAATGTTTAAAAACCATCATTCTGAATCAATGACGACATTAAAATGTTTTCCGTTATTTTTTAAAAATTGAACTATTTATAATTCTAAAAGAAATTAAAAAAATGTTTTTAGTAACAATGACATCTTATATTCAAAATTCTATCAATTTACGTGGTGGAAATAAGAATAATAAACCCTTTGGTGATGATGAACAACCAAAAGGGCAAGACCTGTTATTGCAAAAATTTGAAACATAAATGAAGATATAAGTTTCCATAGTTTTTCAGAGAACTCTCAATAACAAGGTCAAGAATAGGGCAAGTTATTGGGAGTTTTCATTTTTTTAACATCCAGTTCAAAAGAGTTTGAATAATTTGGATTACTTTTGTAAAAAATATGGCGGTATCGTATAACGGTTAGTACGACTGACTTTCGCTCAGTAAATAGGGGTTCGATTCCCCTTACCGCTACCAAGAAAGTTCTTTGAAATATAAAATTCCCCTGTAGCTCCAATGTAGAGCGACAGACTGTTAATCTGTGGGTTCGTGGTTCAAGTCCACGCAGGGGAGCTAAAAAACGAAAGGTAGAGGAGTCTGGTTCCCTCGTCATCTGATGTGCAGGTGGAGTACAATGGTTCAAATCCATTACTTTCGACTAATATCTAGATGTATAGGAGTCTGGTTTATCTAGCTCGCCCTGGAAGCGAGATCACGTTGGTTCAAATCCAACCATCTAGACACAAATGCAGGTGTCGTATAACGGTATTATTATATCTGGCTTCCAACCAGAGGACGTGGGTTCGATTCCTATCACCTGCTCAACAAATATGGGATTTGTGGTGTAATGGCTAGCATATAACACTGTCACTGTTAAGGTTGGGGTTCGAGTCCCCCAGATCCCGCAAAAAAACGAGTAGTCGCACAGTTGGTAGTGCGCTTGGTTTGGGACCAAGAGGTCGGGAGTTCGAGTCTCTCCTATTCGACATAAAAATAGAAATTATGAAGAAGATTTTTAAAATAAAACGAAAACATATGCAGTCCCCATAGTCACTATCGGCTATGGGGTCGCTATCAGGCTATTTCCTCATAGTTCAATGGTAGAACTCTACACTTTTAATGTAGATATTCAGGTTCGATTCCTGATGGGGAAACAAAAAAAAAATAGATATATGATAATTAATATGGTTTCATAGTTCAACGGATAGAATATTTGACTACGGATCAAAAGATGAGGGTTCAAATCCTTCTGAAATCACAAGCATATATTGTCCTATGGTGTAGTTGGAAACACACATCCCTTTGACGGATGTATCTTTTGTTCGAGGCAAAATGGGACAACAAATTAAAATATAATGTTATGGATAAAATAATGATGTTTGATAAAGAACATGAAGTTCTTGTTAGTAATGATACTAATGGATTAGTATGTGAAACTGAAATGATGAATATGATTGGGAAATCAACAATTCCAGTTTTTATGAATAGAAAGCAAAAATTAGAAGAACATGCAAGTTTGTTGTTAAATGATTTAGATGTTGAAATTATTCAATCACATCCAGTTGAACCATCTAAAATTCATGTAAAAGTAAAATCATTTGAGGATTGGAAAGAATCTATAAAAGATATACCGCCAATTGGAGTAGTAACCATACCTAATTGATAATACCATCTAATTTAACATCCAGTAAAATTTATTTTTATATAAGTTTATTATTTTTGTATCATTATTAACACAAATAATTTAAAAAAGTTATGAGAATTGCATTTAGGCTTTGTGATAATACAAAACAGTTAAAAACAACTGATAAAAATGCACATGTTTTTGAAAGAGTAGATGATACATTCATAATTCCAAGAAAAGGTGATGTAGTTGTTTTTTTTGGTATAAAATATGAGGTAATTTCAGTAGAATTTACCTATAAAGAAATATCATTATTAAATATGTATCATGATGAAGCAAAGAAGATTTATCCATTTATTGTGGGACAAGATGATAAAATAACAGATACGGTAACTGTTCATTTATTTGAATATAGTCCAAAAATAAAGAAAAAGGGGTTTATTCGCACACTTCTTTCACATGGGTTTACTAATTTTTAAAATTCATATTTATAAGAAAATATGTTTTTATGGAAAAAATTGAAAATATTATAAAAGAAACTATAACTGAATATGTTTTGCAACCAGAGGGGTTGGATCAAAAGATTAGAAATAAATTAACACCAATATATAATCTCATTGAAGTATTAAAAATGTATGATAAAGATCCAGATCCAAAAATATGGGCGTTTATTATGAAAGAAAACAGTATGGTTGAAAAATCTATTCAAGAGATATTGGAATTAACAAAAGATTATCAACACACTTAAAATCATATAATGTTATGACAGAAAAACAGAAACAAAAAATTTGGAATTTCAAGGATACCAATCTTCAACAATGGCAACATGAAAGAACTATTGTTGAAAATGAATTATCTAATAATCAATCCATGTTTTGTGTTTGTGGTAAATTAGCCACAGGATTTCATGAAATGAATTGTAGAAAATTCAATGATAAAGTGGATATAGAAACTCTTAAAAGATTAAAATTATAAAATTAACATCCAGAACACTTTTTATTAATATGTTATGTTTATCTTTGAGTAATTTTTAGAGATAAAAGGATATTTATTTAGTAGAAAAGATAAAAATAATATGATTATGAACAAAGATAAAAAAGACTTGATAGTTGAGAGTTATAAGAACAAATTTTCCTTTTTACTTGGATATGATCCAGAAATTGGGGGCGAATTGATAGAAGCAAACCACCATAATTTTATGTCAGAAATTATGGGACAAGATTCATTCAATAAACAACCAATGCAAAGATTAGATGAAATAACAACTGACAGATTGTTAGGAAAACATTATGAAAATGGATTTGTTATTCTGTCAGCATCAAGGAGTGAATTATCCGATGCAGAAAATGTAACACGAAATCAAAAACTTTTAAATATTTTACAAAGTAGTAGTAATGTTTTTTCATTTTTACCAGTCTATGGTGGATATATCGAAAATAAGGGTACAGAAAACGAACAACGTGTTTTTGAAAGAAGTTTTGTAATCTTGAATTTTGATAAAAATGGTAATGTTGGAGATTTTGATGATTTAATGAGTTTTTCACAAGAACTTTCTAATCGTTTTCATCAAGAAACATATCTTATCAAAAAACCAGGTAATGCACCACCATATTATATTCGTACAAAAAGTGGCAAGGTAGATTGGGAATTTACTGGTGAAATCAAAATAGATGATTTAACACAAAAATATTTTACCCGATTAAGACAACTTGGAAAACAATTTACATTTGAAGGTGTTTATATTAATCCAAAACCAATGTGTTATAGTGAAAGACATTGTAGATATTTGAAAAATGAAATATTTTAACATCCAGAAGATTGTTTTTTAAAAAAATTGTTTGTACTTTTGTATCACATATAGAGTAATCTATATTGTTTAAATTTAGTTATGAGGATGTGGACTGAATTGTGTGATGTATGTCATTGCAAAATGCACAATTCAAGGGATACAGCAAGACAGCTAACAAGGTGAATTAACATCAAAGGGTGAAAATCTCACAAACATAAGGTTGAAAGCCCGTAAAAGAATTTGATGCGTGTTGATTGTGTAGTAATTATTTTAAACTTTTTTTTAAAAATTGAATTTATTGACTATTTATAATAAAATTAAAAATTTTTTAACAATGAAACGATTTAGTTTACATATTAGTATTACCTTATCAGCAATGGCGTATTGCTGGTTGGTGTCTTATTGTACACTTTTTACACATTTTGGTGGAATTGTTTCAAGTTAATATTATATGAAATAAAGATAGGAAAGATTATAATCCCCTTGAAACAAATTAGTCAAAAAGTGATGAAAAGTTTTAAGGGGATTTTTTTATTGTGTTATAGTTCAGTGGTAGAACAGGTGTTTCATAGGCATCAAGTCGGGGGTTCAAATCCCTCTAACGCAACAAATATATTGGAGAGTAAACCTGGACATGGGTTAGGGACCGCCTGCTAAGCGGATCGTTCCGCAAGGAATTTGGATCGAGACCAATGCTCTCCGCAAAATTTTGGAGGTGTAACCCTAATGTGTAAGGGACTGGTCTTGAAAACCAGCAGTAATCATGTAAAAGTGATGTGTCAGTTCGAGTCTGACCACCTCCGCCTTAATAATGAGGTCTTTGACATGTTGGTAAAAATAAATGAGAGTGCGCTAGCGTTGGAGAGCTGGGATGGGCTGTAACCCCATTGCCTTTAACAGGGCTTAGTAGGTTCGATTCCTACCACTCTCACATATGGGAATATCGTATAGGTGGTTATTGTACGCTGGACTGAAAATCCAGAGGCTGGGGTTCAACTCCCTGTGTTCCCACAATAAGTGAGGGGATGTGGCGAAATTGGTAGTACGCATCGGGTTTAAGCCCCGATTCCCAAAAGGAGTGTCGGTTCGAGTCCGACCATCCTCACAACAAATGGGGATATGGGGGAATTGGCAGACCCGCCTGTTTTAGGAACAGGTGCAGTAATGCGTGTGAGTTCGAGTCTCACTATCCCTACCAAATGTTCCATTAGCATAATGGTAGTGTACTGGTCTGCAAAACCAGGTGTATCCGTTCAATTCGGATATGGAACTCAAAAAATATTAAAGGGGCTGTCATATAGTTGGCTATTATGATAGATTTGCAATCTATTCACTGGGGTTCGAGACCCCACAGCTCCACAAAAAGTTTCTGTATTTCAGTGGTTTAGAATGTTACTCTTACAAGGTAAAGGTCGTTGGTTCAAATCCAACCAGAAACACTCATAACATTGGCACGTATATCAATGGTCAGATTACCACCCTGATAAGGTGGGGGTTACTGGTTCAAGTCCAGTCGTGCCAACTAAATTTTTTATATAGGTACATGGTGTAATGGTAGCATTTTGGTCTCCAAAACCAACGATCAGGGTTCAAATCCTTGTGTACCTGCTACATGGTATCGCTGGTGTAATGGTTAGCATGGCACATTGTGAGTGTGTAGGTTAGGGGTTCAAGTCCCCTGCGATACCCAAATATTTGGAAAACAATTTTAAAAACAGTATTTTTGTATTAAAATTTTAAAAATATGAATAAAAAAATGATTTTATTGTCAATATTAATGACAAGTCTGTTTTATGGTTGTGGAAGTATGGGTAGTGTTGCTGTTAAAAATGTAAATTCATGTACATATAAAATTGTTAATACAACTTTTATTTATGATTTGTTTGATAGTGATGAAGAATATGAAAATAAATTTAGGTTAATTAAATTAGCAATTTATGATATATTTCCTAATATGGATGGTAACACATTTTTATTTGATGATGAATTAAAAGTTATTCAAGGAAAAATGATTTATAATGTACATACAGATTCTTTTTTTGGAACAAAATATGAAGGGAGAAGTAATTTCAAAATTATTAATAATAAGATAACATTTAGTAATCCCGAAATATTTTTTTTACCATCTCGTTATAGTAGTGGTGGGTGGGAGAAAATACCAAATGAGGGAACTATATCTGAAAAAACCGCATGTAATACAATAGATGTGTGGGAAAAAATGGTAATAAAACTTTTAGAAAACATAAAATGATTAATGCTTCTGTAGTTCAATGGCTAGAACATCTGCTTTGTAACCAGAAAATATCAGTTCGATTCTGATCAGAAGCTCTCAATTTTTACCAACAAAATGTCAAAAGAATTATATAATTGGTTAGAATTTCGTTTCAGACATGATAATTTAAAAAAATATCATAAATATTTTCAACAATGGGTTGATAATATAACTGAAAATCAAGTTCAAGGTTTTTATAATCAATTTACCAGTTTCATAGGTCAAGATATAATTTGGAAACCATAATTTACCAACAATGAAAAATTTCAATAAACTTAGAGAGGAAGAAAAATATATTTATGAATCCATTATGGCAGCCAGAAAGGTTCAATCTTTTTTATGGGGCGAATTTGAAGAAACAAGTGCTGACATAGAAGAATTTTGTCGAATGTTTCGGAAAAGAGTTTCAAAAATTGATGAAATAGATTTTAATAATCCACATTATAAAATTGAATTAAAAAAGAGGGTACTTCAAATTTGTGCTATTGGTATTAATTTTATCAATAAATTGGAAAATAATGACTTTCCTGAAAAACCACTATTACCATCTAATCTTTCAAACTATTCATTATCCAATTAATTTTGTTAATTAATTTTATTTTAAATATTTTTATATAAAATATTAATTTTTTTGGAAAAACAGCTTGATTATATATCAATATTTAAAGTACATAGTGTTGAACCCATTAAACCTTCAAACTGTGATGGTACTATTCGTTACATTACATTGTGTATTACTTGTGATACCAAACCCAATGATACATCCTTTGATTCATTAAGAGTTCTTACAACCTCTAAAATTCCAGATGCTTATCATGAAGGATTTACTACATTTGAGGAATATGAGGAAATACCTTTTAGAGTGATTACTACACTAATTCAATGTAATAAGATTGATGACATATTTTATTTGGAACTTGATATGTCAAAACCATCTTGCGATATGGGTATTACAATTGATGGTTACATTGGTATTGATCCAAGAATTGATATTGATGTAAGTAACTTTTTAATAACTTCTAACCAAGATGTGTTTAATTCAAATACAATTACTTTTAATGAGGATTTTTTTAATAATATAAAAAACATAAAATTTTAATGGAAGAACTATCAAATAATAAGATGGAAAAAGTAATGACTGAAACATGGGAAAAGTTTTTTCGTTGTATTTTTCAATCAAAGAAAAAAAGTTATGATAATTATTCAGTTTATCAATCTTTATTAAAATTTTATTTTAAAGAATGTGTAGTTAAAAATTATAGTTTAGATTTTTATTTAAGTAACTTTCGGAAAATTAAATTCATATATAAAACTTATGATGATATTTTTGATTTCATTGTTGCTGGTACATTGAATGATAGATTGGATTTTACTTTTTTCAAAAAAATTGGTAATATTGTAAAAGAAAATATTGAAATAGAGATGCAAAATAATAAAATAGAAATTTCAAAATTTGATGAAAATTACTTTAATAATATAAAAAACATAAAATTTTAAAAAGATGAAAGACAATAACAAAGAAGCCAAAAAATTTGACTTAACAATTAGAAAATTAAAGGGAATTTTAAATTCCGAAACCATTAGTTTACCCACAAAAGTTCAGGCAACCGAATTATCAACATTGATTCAAGACTTATTCAAGGAGGAAAATGAAAATAATATAAAGTTATTGAAAGAACAATTGAGGGAACTTTTGAAGAAACATGTTCAATTAGAAAAGAGTGTTAAAGAAAAGGAAAAAGAATTAATTAAATTGAAAAAGGAAAAACAGGCTGAATTTGTTAAAGCATGTGATGACTTGTTTAATAAAATATCCGATATTGATACTCTTACTTCTCAATACGAAGATTCACTCAAAAGCGCAATTGTAGAAGAAGTTGATGAAGGATATTAAAATCAAATTATCTAAAAAGTATTAAAAGGTTGTGAATAGTCATTTTTATTTCACAACCTTTTTTTAACATCCAGTAAATATCTACCATATAATTTTTATTGTATTTTTGTAATACATTAAAAAAATACAATAAAAAATGACTAATTTTTCAAGTACAACAACAATGTTATTGTTAAATACTGCTGCTGCATCAGCATCTAATAATTCTTTGATAAGAACATCCAAAAATTCTAATCAAGATGATGATAACAAGATCACATTAACCAAAGCGATTATTATGATAGTATTAATTATTACTCTTTTTTCTTTATTTTTATGGATATTTTTAGAATTTATTATATAATATGGAATACATTGACAAAAGAATATTACAAAAAATAGCATATGTTCAAAATGAATTGGACAAATATGTTTATTTACGAAAAGATGATAAGGGATACTACATTGAGTATGCTTTTGCGGATATAGAAGAAAAATATCCTCATGATAATCGTTGTTTATCATGGTATGTAAAAAGGGATAATGATCCAACATTTGTATCAATGGAAGTTGATAAAATATATAGATTATCATCTTTTTCATGCTCACCAGATAGTGGTTGTTCACCAGGTAATCCAAAATTGAATTGTGCATATTTGGCTGGCAATACAGAAAAATGGTCTTATGATGACCCAAAGAAATGTGCTTGTTGGCATTTAGAAACTCTTAATTTAGAAAAACATTCTTTTAGGTTAACATTTGAACAAGTAAAACGTTTATTTAACTTAATTTAAAAAAATCAGTAATTTTATGGAAAATAAAAAAGTAAAAATACAACGATTGGATGGACGTTACTATGAAGGTAGAAGTGCATGTGGTTTACAGATGTGGGGATACACAGGTAAAGAGTTCGATGAATCGGAACCATTTTTAAAAACATTAAGTGAAAATAAAGAATATAAAATTATAAAGTTATGAGAAAAATTAGGTCTAATATTTTTGAAACAAACAGTTCTTCATCACATAGTTTTAGTATAAATACTGAAACTTTTGAATATGAAGGTAAATGGTTGTTAGAAGCCATTGAAAATGGAACTCTTATTTTGAGGGGCGGCGAGTATAGTTGGGGATATGAATTACTAGCTGAAAGTGTGGAAAAAGCAAATTATTGTGCTGTTGCATTTGAATATAACTGGCTTGAATATGATTACAAAAAAATGTTTAGATCATATGAGACTGGCGATGTACGTGAAGTTGTTAAAAATATTTTTGAAGATGTTTTAAAAAGAGAACTGGGATGTACAGATATTAAATATGATTTCAGAATAGATAGATGGACCGATAATGATTTGAATAATGAAGATGATGATATTAATTGGGCATACATTGACCATCAATCATGTGATGTTTTGTATCGAGGATTAAGAGATGCTGGGTGCATTACCAAATACAAAGATAATTTTAAGGTTAATAAAGAAAAGACAGATAAATTTTTTGTTGATCTTATTTTTAACAAAAATTCAACAATTGAAGTATATAACGATAATGTTTAATAATTTATAAAGAAATGGCAAAGAAAAAAGGATGCGGTTGTTTCATAGGCGGATTTGGCGTTGGTTCAGTCCTTGCTATGATATTAAGTTTTATGAAGTGGAACTCAATACTGTGGACATTGTTTCATGGTTGTCTTGGATGGATTTATGTTATTTATTATGTAATCTTTTTATAAAAAAATTTTAAAAACTATGGACATTAAGGATTTTTGGAAAGGATGTAAAAGAATATTTGCTGCTGCAATAGTTCTTTTAGTTATTTATGGTGTTGGTTATGTCGTTTTTCTTGACTATACCAACAAGGAAGTTGTCGAGGTTATTGTTAAAGACAAGACTGTTAAACCAAAAGGTGAGGGTAATAGCATTTATTTGGTATTTACTGATAAGGAGGTATATAAGATAGATGATCAATGGTTTTTTGGTAAATTCAATTCTTCCGACATTTATTCTACTATCGAGATTGGACATAAATATCAAATAGTTTCACATGGCTATCGTATTCCAATTTTATCATGTTATAAAAATATTAGAAGTGTTTATAAATTAGATTGATATGATAAATATTATCAAACAGGGTTATCAACCCCCCATAACCATTAAGTTTGAATGTAATAAATGTGGTTGTGAATGGGAAACTGATGAATTTCGTAATTGTGGTTCTTCTGTTTATGGTACAAAAGAAGATTATTATACTAAATATAAATATGAACACAATTGCCCAAATTGTGGTGAATCATCAACAAGATATTTGGGATGAATTTTGATAAATGGAAATTTATTAATACCCGAAAGGATGTTATTGAGTTACGTGAATTGATTACCAATTCATTCAAAGACCTTGTTTTTATTGAAGATAGTCACCAATATTTTTTAAATGGAAAAGAATTAACAAGTGTTTCAAAGATTGTTGAGTCATTTGTTCCAAAGTTTGATGCGGATGGAATGGCTCAACAATGTTTTGAAAAATATTATGATAACCCAGATAGTAAATACTATCAAATGACAAAACAACAGATTTTGTCCGAATGGGTTAAGATTAATAAAGATGCTTGTGATAAAGGTCATCATAAACATGATTATGGCGAAAACTTATTCTATCTCCATACACATCAATTCGATAAAATAAAATTACAATATCTATACGATCATTATAAACAGTACTATTTTGAACCACATCCAAATGATTTTATGAATCATAATGTGTGGAAGTTTTGGTTGGATTTACCAGTTGAATATATTCCAATTTTATGTGAAACAAGGGTATATGATGAAAGTAAAGGATATAGTGGTACATTCGATATATTGTTTGCTTGGGATAATGGTAGAACACCATTAAAGGATAACTTAATTATAGGAGATTATAAAACAAATCGTGATTTATTCAAGAATGTTAATAATCAAATCATGTTATCCCCATTTGATAATATGTTAGATATGCCATATTCACATTATCAACTTCAATTATCACTCTACCAAATTCCATTAGAAAATATTGGTTGTCGAGTAATTGATAGAAGATTAATTTATTTAAACAATCCAGTCAAGTATGAGATGTACAGGTTGGATAATCATACAGAACAATTAAGAAATATTTTATGAAAAAAGATGTCTTTATTTTTTCAAAACGTGAGTTTGAAGATACAATGAAAAGATTTGAAATTTATGATTCAAATGTTGAAAAATACGAAAATATTGCATTTATTTCAATTCTTTGTCCAACAGATTATGACACAAATGAACTGTTTTTGGATGTGTTCAGTGACAATGAACACTGGTTCAAAAATGAACACCAAAACGTTTTAAACATTGATTTTTGGGATATTGAAAAGGAAATTGAATATGGTAATGGAAAGGTTTTAAAACCATTTACTCCAGAACAAGCTGATGAAATATTAAACTTCATTGATAAAAATCAAGGTAAAGAATTTCTTATTCATTGTCATGCAGGAATTTCAAGATCATCTGCTGTGGCATATTTCATCAGGGATTATTACGAATGGGTAAATAAAGAATTGTTTGATAGACGTTATAAGGGAAATAAATACCCAAATCAGTGTGTATTTACATTACTTAAAAAAGCATTTGAAAAGAAATATTATGTATAAATCAAAAAACACTAATATTACTCTAAATAAAGCAAAAGATGTTAAAAAAGATGAGTTTCACACCCAATTATCAGATATTGAATGTGAATTAAAACATTATAAAGATCACTTTAAAGGTAAAGTGGTTTATTGTAATTGTGATGATCCACGATATAGTAATTTTCCCAAATATTTTTTAGATAATTTTGCCGAATTAGAACTTGAAAGATTAATAGCAACTTGTAAAAATGATGAATGTAGTTTTTATCTTGACAGTTATAGTTCTGATACGGAAAAGTATAAAATAGAAAAATTATTAGATAATGGAGATTTTCGTAGCCAAGAGTGTATAAGATTTTTGAAACAATCTGATATAGTAGTTACAAACCCGCCATTCTCTCTTTTTAGAGAACATTTTGACCAAATTATGGAATACAATAAAAAGTTTTTGGTAATTGGGCATCAAAATGCAATTATTTATAAAAATATTTTTCCATATATTAGAGATAATCAGGTTTGGTTGGGTTATGGTTTTAAGGGAGATGCAACACATTTTATAAACAGGGCTGGATATGATGATTATGCTGTATCAACCAGTCGTAAAGATGGTATGATTAGAGTGTCTGGTGTTGTATGGTTTACAAATCTTGAAATTGACAAGAATAGAGAATTAATCCTCCATAAGAAATACAACCCAGAAGAATATCAAAAATATGAAAACTATAATGCTATTGAAGTTAGTAAGACATCTAATATCCCAATGGATTATGATGGTATTATGGGGGTTCCTGTTTCATTTATGAATAAGTATAATCCTAATCAATTTAAAATTATTGGTTCAAACAGAGGGGTTGATCAAGATCCAAATGGTGTGTATGGTAGAGGTTCATACATTGATGGAAAAGAAGTTTTTAAGAGAATTTTTATATGTTTAAAAAAATAATATGAATAAAAGAATTGGATTATTTGCCGGAACTTTTGACCCATTTACTGTTGGTCATGGTGATATTGTAAATCGTTCATTATTTCTTGTTGATAAATTAATCATTGGGGTTGGAAGAAATTCATCAAAGGAACCAATGTTTTCACTAACAGAAAGAGTGAATTTTATTAAATCAGTGTATAAAAATGATGACCGAATATCGGCAATGTGGTATGATGGTCTTACCATAGACTTTGCTGAACAAAATGGTGTAAATATCATCATCAGGTCTATCAGGAGTTTTATTGATTTTGAATATGAGAAAAATATTGATGAGATTAATAATCAGATAGGACATGAATGTTATGGTATTCAAACAGTATTTATGTTTCCATCAAGATACTTTTCTCATATCAGTTCAAGCATGGTTAGAGAATTAATAAGACATAATAAGGATGTTTCTAAATATATTCCAGATATAAGTAATTATTCATCTCCCGAATTTGTGGATAATGAATTAAAAAGATATATTGAAAGTAAAAGATAAATTATGTCCCAAATATATACTATATATCAAGAAAAATTAGACAAAGCATTAGAAAGTAATGAAGTTTACATACAATGCCCATGTTGTCTTGAAAGTTATTATTATCCTATTTTAATAGAGGAAATTGAAGAACTTTCAAAAAAAGATGTTTATTGTATTTGTCAAGAGTGTGGAGATTCATTTTATTTAACAATAGAAGATTAAAAATATGTTAGAAGTATTTAAACCAAAAAGAGGTATCATTCAAAGATACAAGAAGTATATGAAACGGAATACAAAATCAATATTTATATTAGTAAAATATGGTGATGATGATATACGTTTAACATTAGTAAATTGAACAAATGGTGAAAATCGTTTTATCAGGAAGATAAAATAATTTTGTTGGAAACACCAACTTTTTATGAATAAAATTAATAACTAAAATTTATGGTTTTAAATTATCAAAAAGAATTAGAAGAATATAATCAAGCAATATTAACATATCGTAATGAAATCCGAAAAGCATTTGGTTGTGATATTAGTGAGGTAAAAGATATTTTAAAAGAGTTGCCAAAGACAATCAGAAAACAGAATATTGAAAAACCGATATTTAGGTTTGGTTATAATTTTTTGGATACACTTGAAGAAGATTACTTTCAAAACTCGGCTGGGGTTTATAAATTTGATTGTACAGTTGGATGTTATATTGGTAAATCCATAAAGTTAAAAGATAGATTAAAAACACACTTTAAAAATATATCTGAAAGTACCGAACATAAAGGAAAATATTGGGATTTCAAAAACAATGAAATTGATGTGTCTATATTAAAATACATCAAATTAGAAGAAATTCAAGATGATATATGGCATCATATTCCCAATCTTTTTAACAATAAAGAAAATATTGAAAGATATAAAACATATTATGTAAATGGTGAATGTACACTTGGTAAAGACTTATTCAATAAATATTCCCTATCTTGGATTGCCGAAAATGAATTATGTTTTTATGAAAGTATGTACATTATGGAACAAGAAGAAACATTTGATAAACCTTGTTATAATTTTGGTGTTGTTAAAAATGAACAACCACAAGATATATTTCATAAAGATGATGAACTTATACCATTAAAATACAAAACCCGATATAAACAATTAGTAACAAAAGAATACATTCTTTAATAAAAACTATATAATTATGAAGAATTTTTCCAAACCAATGTTACTTACTTTGATAGTAACATTTTTTGTTGCTTGTAGTAAAGAAAATATTAAATAACTAAAATATGAAACAAATTAAAAAAGTAATTAAGTTAAAAGAAGGAGATAATGTTGATCAAAAAGTATTAGAAGAACTTTCTCCTGAAATAAACAAACACATTAAAAAAGAATTAAAAAAAACATGGGGTAAAAACCCTAAAACATTAAAAATAAAATTTTAACAAATAGAATAAAATGAAAAGAATTTTAATTACAGTATTGTTGTTAATAGGATTATCTATTAATATTTTTGCGGGTCCATTTGGTATTGATATGGGAATGAGTTTAGAGGAAGTAACAAAAATAAGTAAAATTGAACCAGTAAGTATTGGTGATGATGCTTACCTTATTACGCCACCTAATACAAATAACCTTTTTGAAATGTATATGGTTAAAATTCATCACCTACATGGGGTTTATCTTATAAAAGCAATTGGGGTTGATATATCTGTTACAGGATATGGTGATGAATTAAAATTGGAATTTAATAAACTAGTTCAAAATCTTGAAAAAAATTATGGTAAATATAAAAAAATAGATTACTTAAAAAGGGGTAGTATATGGAAAGATGCAGATGATTTTATGATGGGATTATTAAAGGGGGATAGAAGTTTAATAGTTAGTTTTGATAAAGAATCCAAAGCAACATTACCAAGTGATTTAAAAGAAATTCTTGTTGGAGTTTCAGCAAAAAATCAAAATACTGGATATATTCTTTTAGAATATTATTCAACCAAATATGATATAATTACAAAAGAAATTGAAGAAAAACAAAATAACGTTTTTTAATGTCTCGCAAACTAACCACAGTAGATTTTTCAAATCCATTATACACAATTGATAATACATTTGATGATTTGGAATTGTTATTGGAAAAAATAAAAAAAATATGAGATATTATAATCAGTCAACAACAAAAGAATTTATTGAGAAAGCAAAACTTATTCATGGCGATAAGTATGATTATTCCAAAGTTGAATATACTAATGCACACACAAAAATAAGTATTATATGCCCAATTCATGGAGAATTTAATCAAACCCCCACTAACCATTTATCGGGGTATAAATGTTTTAAATGTAGTGGACAAGGTAAAACGACTGAAAGTTTTATTGAAGAAATAAAAAAGATTCATGGTGATAGGTATGACTATTCCAAAGTTGAATACAAAGATTGGAAAACAAGGATTACTATCATTTGTCCCATTCATGGAGAATTTGAACAAAGAGCATCAGATCATTTAAGTGGTAGTGGTTGTCCTAGATGTGGGGGGACTTTACAATCTAATACAGAAGAATTTATTGAGAAAGCAAAATTAATTCATGGTGATAAATATGATTATTCAAAGGTAGAATATAAAAGAAATATAATAAAAGTTTGTATAGTTTGTCCTATTCATGGAGAATTTGGACAACGACCAGACAAACATTTGGTCGGATGTGGATGTCCACAATGTGCTGGTAATATCCAATTAACAACAGAAGAATTTATTGAGAAAGCAAAATTAATTCATGGTGATAAATATGATTATTCAAAGGTAGAATATATTAATGGTAAAACAAAAGTTTGTATAATTTGTCCAGAACATGGTGAATTTAAACAACTACCAACTAGTCATTTGCGAGGTACTAATTGTCATTCATGTCAAAGACAAAGTAATTTTGAATCTTATGTTGAAGATTTTTTTAAAAATAAAAATATTAAATACACAAAAGAACAAACTTTTGAATGGTTAAAATATAAAAAACCCATGTTTTTAGATTTTTTTTTAAAAGATTATAATATAGGTATAGAAGTTCAGGGGAGACAACACTTTAAACAAATTAGAAATTGGGATGACCTTAATAGCATAATAAAACGTGATAAAATTAAAAATGAATTGTCTCAAAAAAATAATATTAATCTAATATACTTTACTGATTATATAGGTAATGTTGATCACATTGGAATCTACAATGAACAAAATCTTTTCACAGATTTGGAATTGCTTTTGAACCAAATTAAAGGTACTTTTAAGTCATGAATAGTTCAACTTTTTTTCAAAATAAAGATTGTGAATATTTTCCATGTCATCAAATAGATGATGTTGAAAATTTTAATTGTTTGTTTTGTTATTGTCCATTATATCCGAAAGGAAATTGTATTGGAAATTATTACTACACAAAAGCAAAAAAACATTGTGAACAATGTGATTTTCCGCACATAAGAGAAAATTATGATAAACTAATTGAAACACTTAAACAATGATTAATCAAATAATACATGGGGATTGTTTAGATATATTGATGAATGAGATTTATCATCCCAATAAAGAAAATGATTTTAATGAAGAATCTATTGATTTAACCTTTACTTCTCCGCCATATTTCAATGCACGTGAATATTCGCAGTACCCAACATATGAGGATTACCTAAAATTTCTTAAAAAGGTATTTACATGGGTATGGACAGTTACCAAAGAGGGTAGATTTTGTGTAGTCAATACAAGTCCTGTAATTGAAGCAAGACAATCCAGATCACATCAATCGAAGCGTTATCCAATACCATTTGACCTAAATACAATCATGCAGGATATTGGGTGGGATTTTATTGATGATATTATATGGGAAAAGCCCGAACCATCCGTAAAAGACCGAAATGCACAATTCAGAAACAATAGAAATCCATTAACATACAAACCAAACGTTGTTACCGAGTATATTATGGTTTATCGTAAAAAAACAGATAAACTTATTGATTGGAATTTAAAACAATACAGTAAACATCAAAGAACACAAGATAAAGTTTTGGGTATTAAAAAAGATGGTTTTTTAATAAAAGAACCAGATAGAACAAATATTTGGAAAATCCCCCCAAAATCATCTAAATTACATCCAGCAATTTTTCCTGATGAGTTAGTTGAACGTATAATAAAATATTATTCATTCAGAGGTGATATAGTTCTTGATCCGTTTTGTGGTATTGGTACAACATGTAGAGTTGCCAAATCTTTTCTTAGAAATTATATTGGTATTGAACAAAACTATGAGTATTATTGTATAGCAAAAAATAATTTAGAATAAAATAAAAGATATGAAAATTATCAAAAATGGTATTGAATTTCCAGAAGAAATTGTGTTTAAATGTACAGTTTGCCAAACTCAATTTACAAATTCAAGGACAGAAACACCTCTTAGTAAAGTTGTACGTTATAATAATGCAATTGATTTGACATATTCACATATATGTCCTAATTGTTTTTGGGAAATAGACTCACACTATTGGATAGATAGAGAACATAATTTAATGAACAAATGCTCATGAAATCAATTGACGAAGTTAAAAATGGTATGCCACCTGGTTTAGTTGTCTGGTGTGAAAATGCACTTAATGATGCCGTAAAAGAATATGCAACTGAACAACTTGGTGAAGAAGAATATAATAGATTAGCAACCTCTAATGAGGGTGAAGATACAACTGACCTTGATGCCTTATCACAGGATTTTCTACGAGGTTTTTGGTATGCGGTTGAATTGTTTAACATGAATTTTACTAAATAGTTATGGGCGTAAATAGAGAAAATTTAATTTTATATGGAATTAAAACAGGAAATCCATATGAATTTGTGAGTAGTAATGATGTAGATGAATACGATATTGCAAATGATAACAGAATAAAACATGTATTGGAGGATGTTAAAAATTATCGTGATATTCCCTCAAATTATAAATACCATAAAAATAATCCAGAATTAGCCATTATTAATGATGGTATGAATGGAGATTACTCAATTATTGGTATTTTAGTTGAAAATGCTGGGGATATGGAAGAAGGTGATGGTGATTTTAATACATTATTAAAAGAAAATAATTTGGTAGAATTAAATGTAAATTTTATATCTAAACTTAGAGAAGAAGCTCCAAGTGTATTTGATTCATTTACAAATGGTGAATATGAATGTGGAGTAATTGTAATAACACATTATACTTAAATATTATGTACGAAAAAATTAAACAGAAATTTTACTTTCTTAATAAAAATATATTGGCAAAATATATTAAAGATTATGATTCATCTATTATTGAAAATGCCAATAATAAAATAAGATATGAAATTGAGGGTGATGTAAATGATTGGGATATTGAAAAATCTGTTCGTGAAATGCCAATAATTAAATTTTTTAATTGTTTATTACCAATTGCATTGATGTATTTTACTGATGTTCCAGGTGCTTGTGTTCGTGGCAAATTAGATGATACATTTACCAAATTGGCTGATTTATCCGATTTAGACCTTCCACGTCATCCAGATACTTATGAAATTGCTCATAGAATGGTAGGTACAAATATATTTTTAATAAATGAAGATAATGTATTATTTCCAGTATTGTTACCTGGTATATGGGATATATTTGAAAATGAAACAGAATTACTTAATTATATGAAAGAATATGAATAAATCGGAATTAAGAACAAAAGAAGATAAATGCTTGTGGGAAATATACACAAGACTATTTGCAGCATCAACCCCAAAGGGTGATTTTGCTGATTTAGTTGAAAATGCCACTAAAGATGAACATGGAAAATTACATATACCATTTGATAATTATGTAATTGATCCAGATGTTATGGATAATATTATTCTTGAAGTATGCAAGGAATTTAAAATTCGGAAATCTGATAGACCAAAATTTAAAACAACAGCTTATCTTGGATGTTCGCCAAGATTTAGTCCAAAAGAGTGGGAACCAACAGCATTAGCCGAATGAAACTTGATGGATACAAGGACATAACACAGTTAAATAAAAAACAAACCATATTAGTTGATATGGATCAGGTTTTAAATAACCTGAATGTAGAGTGGGTTAGATTGTATAATGAAAAATATAATGATAACCTACTCTATCAAAATATTACAGACTGGATTGTTTATGATTTTTTCAAAAACTGTACACATGAACAGGTGTGGGAATTATTAGAAACTCCAACATTGTTTTCAAAAATGGTCAAACCACTTGAAGATAGTGTTAAAGTTACTGAAATTTTATCCAAGTTTTTTGAGTTGTATATTGTTACATCCTGTTCACATCCAAACATTATATTGGAAAAGTTTGAATTTGTTGAAACACATTTTCCACATATTCATCGAAGTGATATTGTTACATGTAAAAATAAATGTTTGATAAAAGGGGACTACATGATTGATGATTATGTTGAAAACCTTAGATGTTTTGATGGAAAGGGTTTGTTATTAAATACATCATATAATCTAAATGTTAATTTACCTGATAATACTATTAGAGTTACTTCTTGGGATGATATTTTAATGTATTTTGCTATACAGAATAAAGAGTTGATGAATTATTTGGTAAAGGATATGTTTGAGTGTGGCGAAAGTTATATCGAAAAATTTGATATAAAGACTGTGGCTGGAATTAAAAATTATTTGAATTTGAAATAATTTTAACATCCAGTAAAAAACTTATCTAATTTTATTTTTCTATTTTTGCATCAAATTTAAAATGAAATTAAAATGGAAAATTGGAAAGTTGTAATAATTGCAATACTACTGTTAGCAGTTGCTTGTTTAGTTGGATGGATACTGGATATATCTGGTTTTTTTGATGCTATTGGGCATAACTGGAGTATTTTTGTATGTGCATTATGCGGTTGTCTTTATATGGAAATATTAAAATCTATAATCAGGAGAGGTAAGAAATGAAAACATTTGCAGAAATTCAAAAGGGTGATACAATTTATTGTTACAATACACAGGACAATAAAATTGAAAATCATTTAGTGTATGCAACAAGCAGTGATAAGTATACAAAACACATTGGTCTTGATTATGGAATTACTACCGATAAAATTTGTTTTTTTATAAAAAATAAAGAAATGGAAATCAATGGGGTAATTGATATACAACTTAGTACAATTTTTGATGAATATATTGTTTATTCAACTGATTATGACACATTAGTTAAACATAATTTAGAAGCATTGAACAAAAAAAGACAAGATGTGTTGGAAAAAATACAGGATTTACAAGATGAATTATGTAATATTGATTCACAAATATCACAACAAATATGTTAATTAATAAATAATAGAAAAGAAATGAAAAATTTAGGAATTATTGGTGGCATAGTTGCCACAATTGCAGTTTTGGGTATTGTTATATGGTTTTTTGTATCCATGTCCTACAACAACCAAGAAAAAGGTCTTCGTAACAGAGGTGAGGCACAAAATGGTAAAATTGAAGTAGTATTTGACGAGATGTGGAAAGTATTACAAGACCAAGCTGGTGTTTCTACTGAATACAAAGAGGCGTTCAAAGAGATTTACATTCCATTAATTGAAGGCAGATATTCACAAGGTGATGGTAGTTTAATGAAATGGGTTACAGAACATAATCCTCAATTTGATCCATCCTTGTATCAAACACTTATGTTAAGTATAGAAAAGTATCGTGCTTTGTTTGCAAAAGAACAGGAAATAATGCTTGATATTAAACGGCAACACAAGGATTTATGTACACTTGAACCAAGTTCATGGTTTGTAAAGAATAAAGAAGAAATCGAATATACTATTATTAGTTCAACAAGAACAAAACAGGTAATGGAAACAGGTATTGATGATAGTCCGCCTTTGTTTAAACAATAAAATATGAACGGTATAGTAAGTTTTCTGGTTCTTGAATCCGTTTGAAAGTAAACCAAATGAAAAATCAGACACGGTCCTGTAGTATAATGGACAGTACATAAAACTTCTAATTTTAGAGTGATGGTTCAATTCCATCCAGGATCACATATTTTTAATACAGAAAAGTTATGGAACAAAAGAGAGTAGTAAATGTAAATTTATATGAACTAGCCAATGAGATTTATCAACTTGGTAATTCATATCATGAACATGGTGAAAAGGGTATTAATTTCAAAATATTACCTTTTAATGTGAAAGATATAAAAAACAAATTTCATGCCATATTGAGAAAACATGGTGTAAGTGAATATGTTAAACATGAAGATGGCACAATGACTGGTGCATCTGTTGAATATATTATGTGTCATGGATATTTAATGGCGTGTTTATTTGAACATCAGGCGCAATCTTTTCAGTTGGCAATGATGTGTTTTACAGCCGATGGTGATGAAGATTAATTATATAAAATTATGAGATGTTACTGTGGTGAAGATGATTCTTATTACGACATGGATGGAGATTTACGTTGTCGTGAATGTGGGAGTGTCCTTGATAGATGTTCACAATATTATGTTATTAATGGGGTGAAATATCAAGTTGGAACAAATAATTTATATACTGACAAAAAGAATAAAATAAAGAAATAATATGGAAATATTTTTATTATTGGGGAATGAACTATTATTTTATATGATAGTTACTTTTATGTTCGGTTGTTTTTGTGGTTGGTTATTTACTAAACTTTTTCAAAAGAAATAATAATTATAGATTATGAGTAATTCAGTATTTGTATTATGTGTTTACCTAACTTTTTTTATTGGTATTTTTGGTCTCCCAGGACTAGTTCACTGGATTAGTAGAAACGATCATAAACACAAATAATTAAGATTTAGATTGTTATGCACATATTAGTATCATTTGCAATACCATTTATAATATCAATTGTATTATTGATATTCTTCCGAAGTAAAACTGTCTGGTATGAATATTTGTTTTTATTCATTCCAAGTATTTTTGTAGGATTGTTATTGAACTGGGTAATGGTAAGTTCAAATACTTCAAAAACGGAATATTTAGGATATTATGTTACCCATGTTCAACACTATGACAGATGGAACGAATACATACATCAAACATGTACAAGAACATGGACAGATTCGGATGGTAATTCTCACAGTGAAACATATGATTGTTCTTATGTAAAAGACCACCCAGAATATTGGGTGATTGTAGATAATGGAAAAAATGAGTTTAATATTACTAAACAAACATTTAATAACATTATTTTACAGTGGAAAACACCAATGATATTCATTGATATGAAAAGAAGTTATCATACAATTGATGGTGATGCACAACGATATATGTGGGATAATAACATTGAACATTCATATACAACTACTGTACCACATTCATATACAAACAAAATACAGGCAACCAATAGTATTTTTAACTTTGAGAAACTTACTAAAAAAGAAGCATCTTCATATGGAGTGTATCTTGATTATCCAAAAATTGAATCTCTTATAACAAAAGGTGGTTGGTTTGGTGGAGGTGGTGAATATCAATCAACATTAATGGGATTTAAACATCAGCTAGATAGTGTAAAATATTGGGATTTTGTTAATGGTTTTAATGGTAAACAACACCAATTCAGAAGTTATTTGATAGCCTATTATAATCAACCATATAATATTTCAATGATGCAGAAAAGTTGGTGGATAGGTGGTAATAAGAATGAATTTATTATTACAATTGGTTTAGACAGTATTACGAATAAGATTGAATGGGTTAATACATTTTCATGGTCAGATGATGTATCATTATCTCACATGGTTGATAATTACTTAACACAAAGAGGTACATTGTATCTTGGTGAATTATCTAATAATTTGATGGAATGGGTTCCAAAATATTGGAAACGTAAATCATTCAAAGATTTTGATTATCTTAAACCAACAATTACCTCGACACAATTATTTTGGTTATCAATCATTTTACTTATTGTTAATATGGGTATTGGTGTATGGGTGGTTATAAATGATATTACAAATGAACCAAGAAGATATTATAATTATGGATACAACCACAGACAACAAAGAAAAAGAATATCCATCTGGCCATTCAATTGAAGATGCCAATCAGGATAAAAAAGATGTGAAATCAGATGATGTTCCAAATAACATATATGAAACTGGATTTTTTATTGATGATTTGAACTTTTTTTAGTATTATTGAAATAATAATATTAAAAAAAATGGAAAAAAATGTTTATCTGGTTAGCGGTGCAACCAACAATCCAAAGAAATCACCGTATTTTAGTGTGATATATAGTATTGACCAAAAGTTGAATGGTTCCAAACTAATTAGCGAAATTGCTAATTCAGTTCAAAAAGAACTTGGAAATAATACTTTTTCAATATTGAATATAATTAATTTGAGTACCGTTAATGGGTAATCAATAATTGTCCTTTCCTCTAGTTGGTTAGGAGACATGACTCATAATCATGCAAGCTCGGTTCGATGCCGAGAGGGACAACAATAAAGAATAGAAAATGGCAATAGATTATGCTGATGTAGTACGTTCTGTTTCAGAAGATCAGAATGAGATATTATTTAACATTTTAAAACTATATAACAATGGACAGGATTTTGATGCCGATCCAACCTATTCAAAAGGTGGATACTATAACAAATCAAAAGAATGGATTGTTAATTCCCCAAAATATAAATTTGATGTATTCCCCGAAAAAGGGATAGATGGTGTTATCCAAATTGAACCTTTAGGAAAGTGGCCCCTTGAAACAAACAGTATCAATGCAATTAATGTAGATTTGCCATTTGTTATAACAGTTGGACCTGCAATGAAAAAAGAACAAGTTGAGGGTGAACCAAAAAATTGTGTTATAGCACGTAGGTTTTCTGGTTACTACCCAGCACCAGAACTTTTTCGTTCATACTATTGGTTTCTTCGTGAATGTTTTCGTGTATTAAAACCAGGTGGTATTTGTGTATGGAAAACTCAAAGAACAATCAGTGGTTCAAAAACACTTATGACACCTGAAATGTCATGGAGATTTGCTGATGATATGGGATTTTATACACTTGACCGTTTTACATTGGTAGCCAAAAACAGATTATGGTCTGGGCAAGTGAAAAAACAGGAACATTCAAGAAGTTTTGACAGTCAATTTTATGTTTTTCAAAAACCAGATGGTACGTCAAAAACAAAACAAATTGATTATTATTATTGGAAAACTGACGAATACAAAACAAAATTTGAAAAATATCAGAGTAAAGTTTTAACATCCAGTTAAAACAATTTTAAATTATATTTTGTATATTTGTAATATTGTTTTTAGTGGAGATTTACAAATTATTGGAAATTTATTGTTGATAGCTATTGGAATTATATTCGTGAATGGACAAGCGTTGGATCAACCCACTAAGAACATTTATATTAAGTTAAAAAAAAATTATGATTTATTCGCTTGAATTTAAAAATAAAAAGAAAACTCCCTTTAATTATATTGAAAAGGGATTTTCTAATGATGAGAAGTTTATTTTGAAAAAGAAATATAATTTTTCAGAGGGTATTAATGTTTTGGTTGGTTGTAATGGTTCTGGTAAATCCACATTATTAAATCTCATAAAACATTATACTTTGTGTGGTAAAAGTTTTTCGAGTGATGCAGGTATTACTTCCAATATGGAGTTTCAACAGTATTTTAATTTTACCACTAAAAAGGAATCATTACTTGATGGTGTTGTTATTACAGCAGATTATACAAACACATTTTACAATTTAAGATTCATTGATAATTTAAAATCACATAATATTCTTGAAAAGTTTTTAAATGTTGGTCAATATTTGAATAATCAAAGTTTAAGCGATGGTGAAAAAAATGTTGCTGCTATTAGACTTATGTTAGATGAAATGTTCAGTGGTAAAAATGATGGAAAATTTCCAGTAGATCAAATCAAGAAAAATAAAGATAATACAAATGATGTTTGGCAAAACAGATGTGAATTACTATTGGGGTATTATGAAAAAAACCATAAAGATGGTAACAAGTATACAGTAATTATGGACGAACCAGACAGAAATCTTGATTTATATAATTCAAAACAGATTTACGGTTTTTTGTCAAAAGAGAGAGAAGATACACAGATTATTGCAGCAATTCATAACCCCACAATGATTTATAAATTATCTCAACTTGAACATGTAAATATTATTGAATTAACAGATGGATATGTTGAAGATATTGTCGAATTTATTGAAAGTTAAATTATGAGAACAATAATATTCATTTGCACAGTAATGTTATGTGATACATTATATAAAATTAATAATGTTCAATCACAAATAGATGATGAAACAATTAGCTATTTAGCAGTAATATTTTGGTTCTATTGTGTGGTATTTGATGTTATTGAACTTTTTAAAAAAAATAAAATAAATATCAAAAAAGAAACTGATTAATAGATGAAATAAAAGAATATCTTTCTGGTAAATTTTATGGAAATGTTGAAGATACATGTCCATTATGTTTTACACCTATAAGAAAGACAATACAATTATCAACATTATTAGAAAGTTAAAATAAAATGTATGTTAAAAAAGAAAGAACTAATCAAAAAGACAAAGAATAAAAGGGTGTTACATTACTATGCAAATGATAATACCTTTTCTAAAATAAATTCAGATAGTCCAATTCTGAATGAGATTATTTGTGATGATTCATTAAAGGTATTGAAAACATTACCTGATAATTGTATTGATTTAACATTAACCTCGCCCCCCTATAATTTCAATCGGGAATATAGTGAGTATGATGATCTTCAAACCAATGAAGAATATTTTGAAAAACTGTTTGAAATCCTTAAAGAAGTATGTCGGGTAACAAAATATGGGGGTAGAGTTATTGTCAATATTATGCCATTATTTTCCGATTTCATTCCAAGTCATTTTATGATTGGAAATTTCTTTATGCAACAGAAATTTATATGGCGTGATGAAATTATATGGAATAAGAATAATCGTAATTGTTCATATTCGGCTTGGGGGTCGTATAGATCGAGCTCAAGCCCTTATATGAAGAAATTACATGAATATATTTTGGTATTTGCTAAAGGCTCAATTAAACATGATATACCAAACCACGAATATCAGGATGATATGCAGAAACTTGAATTTTCCGAATGGGTAAAGACAGGTACTTGGAGTATGGCCCCTGAAACAAGACAAAAGGATTATGGTCATCCAGCAATGTTTCCAGAGGAACTGGCTTATCGTTGTTTGAAGTTATTCAGTGGTAGGGGTGATACCATATTAGATCCATTCAATGGTGCTGGGACAACCACAAAAATGGCTTATCAAACAAATAGAAATTACATAGGAATTGATATTGATGAAAACTATTGTAAAACAGCAAGAGAAAGAATTGAAAATACAGAAATTGAAAATTTTATATTAACAACATAAGAATTATGAGTACATACATTTTACAACCAGATGAAGATAGTGATGTTGATCCTATTGAAATAGATGTAGTTCTTGAAAGTGAAGCGATTTTAAGAGCAAAGGAAATAAAAGATGAATATGAGTGTGAATACGTTGATATTTTTAAGAAAACTTTTATAAAAGAAGTATAATATTATGAAACAAGAAAAATTAATTTGTCCATTTTGTGGAAATGAAGTGGAAATTAGGGTATGTGATAGTGAAGGTAATGACAGAACTGATGAACAAGAATACATAAATGAACCGTATTCTGGAATAGGATATTATTTATCACATTCGTTTATATCAGAGGAATTTGTTTGTCCAATCCAAACACATGAAGAAGAATTTTTAGGTTGTCATATCTATGACTCAATCGAAGAAATTTATGAGAAATGGAATAAACGTGCTGTATAACTATTAAAGACATATAAATTATGGAAACGAATAAACTTTTATCAGTAAAAAATGAGATAATATTTAATGTATCACAAAAAATTCTTTTTGATTGCCAAAGGAAATCAATTGATGTTCTTTTATTTGGTGGTGCTTCATTATTATTTTTGCCTGGTTATGAAATTGATTTTATAACAGAAAATCGTGGTGATATTAATGATATAGATTTAGTTGTTAATCCAAAAGATGTTGCAAGATTGAAATATTATCTTGTGGTAAATGGTTTTAAACCTGATATTAACTTCAATTTTCAACATGGAAATAAACGCATATGTTATTATCGGGAAGAAGATAATCTTTCAATTGATGTTTTTATTGGTGATATTCTTTTATGTCAAAAAATTGAAACTATCCATAGGTTTAGATATGATAAATTGATATTAGCGCCAATGATTTTGTTTTTAACCAAAATTCAAAAATTAAAATTATCTGATAAAGATATTTTTGATATTAATCTAATATTAAAACATATAGATTTATGTGATTTTAGATTTGTAATTGAATTATGTTCTAAAAATTGGAGATGGTATAAAACTATAATTACAAATATCTTTTATTTATTAAAGGAAAAACGCATTACAGATAAAAAATATGCAATTGTATTGGAGGATGTGGCTGATAAAATTTTAGTATCCAGGAAAACCATATGTTGGAATATTAGAAAGTTTTTTGGTGGCCAGTGGTACAATGATGTTGAAGAACGTAAAAATCCCGATTGGAATGAAACAAATACAACATCAGATAATTATATAAGAAACAAACCAGTAATAAACAACGATAATAAAACTGATTAATTATGAATAATAGTGTTTATAAGGAACTTGCAGCGATTAACAACCCAATGCTTAATTTAATTAAACCACATGAAATTAAAAAAAGACTTGATGAATATGTTATTGGTAATGAAGATGTGAAAAAAACATTATCCACAACATTATACAATCATTATAAGAAAATATCTTACAGGGGCGAAATAGAATTAGATAAAAGTAATCTTGTTTTACTTGGTCCAACTGGTTCTGGTAAAACATTTCTTATTAAAACAATAGCAAACATATTAAATGTCCCTTATTATATTGCCGACTGTACAACCTTAACAGAATCAGGTTATGTTGGTTCAGATGTTGAAACAGTTTTAGATGGTTTATTAGAAAAGGCTGAAGGTAATATTCAATTAGCACAAATGGGAATTATTTGTCTTGATGAACTTGATAAGATAGGTAGAAAATCAGAGAATGTATCTATTACACGTGATGTTAGTGGTGAGGGTGTTCAACAAGCATTATTAAGAATGTTGGAAAGTAGTGTTGTTCGCATACAACCTGGTCAGAAAAGACAACACCCCGAAAAGCCTTATATCAATTTTGATACACGAAATGTTTTATTTATCGGAATGGGGGCTTTTGAGGGTATTGAACAAAAAATTAAAAAACGATTGAACCTTACCAGAATTGGTTATGCTTCTCATACAGATGATACATCTAAAAAAATTGATGAAAAAAATCTTTTGAGTGAAGTTACAACAGATGATTTAAAATCATTTGGATTAATTCCTGAATTGATCGGTAGGATGCCAATAATCACAGCAACCGAGCATTTAAGTGAAGAAGCACTAATCAATATCATAACAAAACCAAAGAACGCCATTTTAAAGCAATATAAGGAGTTGTTTTTAATGGATGGGTGTACTTTATCATTTACCAATGAAGCGTTGATAGCAGTGGCTAAAAAGGCTATTAAATTAAAGACTGGAGCCAGGTCTTTAAGAACCATTTTGGAAAAGGTTTTACAAGGTTATATGTATGATATTCCAAAGACAAAAGTAAAAAAATTAGAAATTACTGAAGAAATTGTTAATTCTATTATAAATTAATATATTTCCAACGAATAAAATATTTTTATGTGAAAACAGATTTAGGAACATTAGAATTTGATGTTATTACAGATGAAAAATTTGATGAATTTCATAAAGTAGTCATTCCAGCTCATATTGTAACAAGTCCAATAATTAATTATTGTAGACAACATTTTAATTGGAATAAAGATAAAGTTGTCCCAGAGTTTTGTAAGGGTGAATTGATATTTAAAATGGTAAAATAATCATGGGTGAAGATGTTAAGAAAATACATACTCCATTTGAACTTTTTTATACAGAGGGTTTAAGTGATGTGTCTGGTTGGGCTGGTTTAGTTCGGATATTCTTACATAAAGTAAAAAAATTCAATGAGAATAAACCAGAAAATGAACAAGCACTGATTACCCAAATTAAAGAAAAATGGGGTTCATTATGTTTATATTCATACTTACCAAAAGAACTTGATGATTATAGGCAAATGGCTGAACATGCCAGTAACCATATTTGTGAACACTGTGGGAGTCCATTTCATGTTGGTAAATATCAAGGTGGATGGATAGAAACAGTTTGTGAAACATGTGCAAAGAATGAAAACAAATATGAACCAAATTATCATTATCATTTTACAAGTGGTAAAAAGGATACTGATGAATATCAAACTTATGATATATATTCAGGTGAAAAAAACAACTTAAAAGCTTGGGAAAAATTAATTGAAAGATTACAAATTAAACATCCATCACCTAATGATTTATCAATATGTAAAACAATTAATCGTGGTGTTACATGTTGTAATAAAGAAATTGCTTGTATATCAGGTAAAGTTTATCGGCTTGAATATGTCGAAAAGTATGATTTATGGAAAGAATATAATCATTCTGTAAAAATGGATTGTGTAATAAGATTTGCTTTGAAAGTACAAAAAATCAAAGATAAAATCGAAAAAAAATATTCTTATATTTCTTACAAATATTGGAAAATCAAACGTTATTTTATTCTAAAATATAAAACTCTATGGGATTAATGTATACAGATTTTTCAGGAAATAAATATAAGATTCCAACCATGCCAGAGGTTAATAATAGAATTACTGAAAGAAATGAAGATCTTGAAAAAAGAGTGGCAATATTGGAAAAACAATTAAATATATTTCAAAATCAAGTTTTAATTTTGAGAGAACCTTATATAATTGATAATTAAATAAAAATATGTACTTATGACGAATGAAGAAATTTTACAAAAATTAATAAACAATGGATTACCATTGGAAATCATAGAAAATGTTAAATTGTTTGATGTATGTGATACAACAAGCGGAAATGTAGTATTTGATTTCCTTTTTTATGGATCAGATGCACGAGTTCAATATAGTATATTATGGAAAGATAGTTCTGATGAAAATTATAAAGGGACTTATGAATTTATGTATTCTGAAATTGAAGATGAAAATTTGAGTGAAACTTTTGACGATTTTTGTGAAACAAATCTGGATTTGTTAATTGATATTAATGATTATTTACATGAAAGTGATGTACCAGATTTTGCTTTTCCACAATTATAAAATTTTAGATAGATTATGAAAATAGTAAAAATTAGTGCTGAATGGTGTGGTCCTTGTAAAGTTCTTGCCCCCATTTTTGAAGAATTGAAAAATGAATTAGAATCTGAAAATTTGACATTTGAAGTTGTTACTGAAGATGATAAACGTTTTTCAGAAATTTCATCAAAATTTGGAATAAGAAGTATTCCAACAGTTTTAATCATGGATGATTATGATATAACTCTTTATTCAAGAATAACTGGTTTGAAAACAAAAGATGAATACAAGAATACAATTCTTGATATAGTTAGAGAACATGGGAGTATTTAGAAATAGAGGATCAATAATAGCCATTGATAATTTTGATATGGCAGTGTTTTATATTCTTGTAATTGGTTGTTGTGTGTTAATGTATTTTGCTTATTTTAAATAACATGAAAGATAAATTAAAAAATCTCTATACTAATAATTTTGAAGATTTTATTAAATTATTGAAATTATTTTATGGGGTTGATGATGTGATGGCTGTATTACAAGATTACTATAAGAAAAATGATTTTTATTTTATTATAGATGGTAGGTTACTTAATTTTGAAACAGTTGTTGAAGATATGAGTGAAATAGCAAAGAATTTAAAATTATTCAAACAGTTTAAACTGATGTAAAACAAAGCATCCCAAATCATTTTTCCATGACTGGGATGCTTTTCTGTTGTACTTCCTTTTGTTTTTGTGGGGTCTATTAACAGCGACCCACCCATCTCTTACTTCAAAGGCGGCATCACGAGAGCCTTTTCTAATAGCCTTTAAAAAGTCCTCTTGTTTGATTGTACCAATAATAGTTTTCATATTTTTAAAATTTTATATATTAATAATTGCAAAGATACTAAATATTACATAATATTAAATAGTCTGGATGTTAAAAAAACAATGACCAACTATTTATATCCACATAAGAAGATAAATAAAAACTTTATAATACAATGGCAAAGAAATCAATTGTACTAGCTAGAGAAAAAAAGGCACAGCTTGAAAAAGATAAAATAGATGCAAAACGTAATGTTACTCCTGTACCTAAACCATTTATAAACATTGTTAAACCACCAGTTGTAGAACCTGTTGTTGTAGTTAAAACACCAGAGGAAATGAATGTTATGTATCAATTGGAAATTGAGCAATTAAAAGCAGAATTGGCAAGAGTTAATAAGGAAAATGCTAAGGCATTTGAAATCATCACAAGACAACGAAAAGAAATAAACAATCTTAAAGGTAAAGGTGTGATTGATGAGGAAAAGGAAAAAGATTGGATTAAGGTTGATAAAGATGCTGAAAAAGCAATGAGAGGGAGAAAACCTGTTACCATCGTTCATAGACCAATTACTGATATAAGTAGAGAGTTCTATATGGATCATGCTGGAAACGGGCCCATAAACGCAAGAAATTAAAGATAGGTTGGATACTGTTGTGTAATGAAAAAAGTTATCATATCAGAAGAACAATACAGAAAGATAAAATTACTTGAACGTAAGGGTATTTTTGATAATAACCGAGATAGTCATGTTGATAAAGATGGTTATATCTGGTGCAAAACACCAGCATTTCCTGATCATTATATGATATGTGGTAACATCAATGAAAGTCGAAGTAAAAGTTATGGTGGTTTAGATTGGTTAAAGAAAAATGAGATTTCACTTTCTGATGAAGAAAAGGCATATTTTAAAAAACATGGTCTTACCTGGGATAATGGAGATTTAATTATACATAAAGGGAAAAGTAAAGATGATGATAGTGAAGTTTATTTTGCTTGGACACATCGAGCTTGGGGTGTAAAACCAACTAAATCAGAAGCAATAAAGATGGGAAAATTTATTAAATCAACAAGTTAAAAATATATAATTGTTATGAATAAAAATGTCAGATTAAGAATGGGTAATATGTGTTTTGAAAATATTCAAGATATATATGAAATTGTAAAATATGAACCTAATGGTTACTATGGAAAAGAAGAAGATTATGAATTAATTAAGGTTAATTCATTTAATGGAAATGAAACAGATGCTTATGCTTATACTCCAAAAGGCGAGGGCTATGGTAGTTTCATAATTGATAAATCTTGTTTTCAAAATCCTGAAAGGTGTTATGTTGTTGCATCATTTGATGTTGATGATGAGGGTGCAAATCTTGTATGGTGTGGTGAAAGACCACTTCGATTAACCAAATCAGAATGGCAAGACTTTATGGAATGTGTTAAATTTGGATATAGCCACATTGATGGTGTTGTTAATAACAATAATATATACACTTTTGATATGTCAAATATTGAAATATCAGATTAAAATAACTATATTTATAGAATATAATAATAAATTAATTAATATGAAGAAACTTTTACTCTTTTTTATAGCGTTATCTGCATCGCTCTCAATAAATGCAGCAGTAGTGGATACTGTGAGAATCTCTCTTAAAATGCCTGTTACAGAAAAATTTGAATTAAAAGCGAGAATAGATACAACAGGACTTTTACCACTTGTTGGGGGCGTTAAGGATACTATATTTTGGTTAGGTGAAAAAACAACAAGTTATGTAAATGTATTAGATACAACATTTGTTCATCCAATGAAATCTTTGAATATAGATAATATTAATACACTTGGATTTACAAATACTGAATTTTATGTTGGTAGTTTATATATTAATCAAACTAATCACGATTTATTACACCCTTATAATCCAGCATTTCCAATAAATCCATCACTCACAAATGGTTCGATTGATACATTATACTATTTTAAATGGTATCAATTACCATTGGCTAATTGGATTACTAATACCACATTAAAAATATCTGGAACAACAAATAGAACACAAGTAAAAGCACTTGATGAAGGAGAAAGTTTTAAAGTTGGATTTAATTTTGGTATTAATGAAGATGATATTCAATTTGTAAAATTATATAAAAATGATGGCACGCTTTTATATACAGGTAAAACGTTAGATAGTATTCTTGTTAATTATCCAACTTATAGTGGAATTATAGATACAATTCGTTTTGAATTTGGAAACTGGGAGGATACCATAAAATACACTGTAAATACAAACCGTTTGTTTTACAGAGTTTATAAACCTTTTGATTTTACTGCAAGATATACAAACAAACAAACTGCTGATAAACCATTAGTTGGAACTAACATTGTGGTAGATGCTATCGAATTACCAATTGTCTTATATCTTAAAGCTAGTGATTATAATCCAAGTAAAGTTTACTCTCCATCGAATAATCAATTTATATTAGGTACATCTGTAGTTTCATCTAATGTTGATACTGTAAAGATTGACAAAGAAGGTGATTATGTATTATTTTATAAAGTTGATGGAGTTTCTTATTCAAAAACATACAAAGTAACTGTTAATCAACCAACTGCATATTCATTAACAGTCGTAGATGGAAAAATTTTATCACCTATTGGTGGAAGTTATGTACCAGGTACAGATGTAAAAGTAGCAGCTGATAAAGCACCTGATGGATATTACTTTGATAAATGGACGGAAAGTTATAATTTAGATTTTGAAGCATATAAAGATACGATTACTTATAAAATGCCCGCTGGAAATGTCGTTTTAACTGCTAACTATTGTGAATTACCGATTTATACATTCAATGGTAATTTAATTAAAGATAGTATTTTAACAATTCACAGTGCTTTTGATGTCAACAAACTATTTGTTAATGGACAACCTGTTGTTAAAATTAACCAGATGATACAAGATTCAATCGCATGTTTTTCAACACCAGATGTTTTCAATGTTGTTGATACATTTACAAATGCTTGTGGAAAAGTATTTATTACTCCGTTTAAAGTAACCGTTTCAACCATATATTTAGGCATTGATCCAATCGCTGTTGGAAGTGTGTATGCAAGTAACGGACAAGTAGTAATCGCTCTTAATAACGTATTTGATGTTAAAATATACAATATATTCGGTTCATTGGTATATAGTGCAAAAACACAAAACGAAATCATAAATCTTTCACATGGTGTATATATCGTGGTTGTGGGGGGTAACAAATACAAGATTATGATATAATAGTCTCTCTCTTTTTTTCATAATAATCTCCCCGAAAAGGCATTTATCTTAATTGGTAGATGCCTTTTCACTTTTCTGGATGTTAAAATTTGTTAAAAAATGTTAAAATTATTATATTTGCTATATAATAATTAATATTTAATATGGCTGACATAATACGCAGACCAAGTAAAACTCTTAAATTAAACATAGATGAAAACTGGAACGTAACATACGGAACATTTAATAACAAAAACCCCAAAACTGTTTATATTATCATGTGGTCATGGCTAAAACCACTTAATGATGATTTCATGGATATTTTAAATGAGGTTGAAAAATTTGTAAAGCATTATAAAATTGGATTAAATGATGTATTTCAAACAAGATTGATTACGACTTTTGATATAGCACATTTAAAAATGTTGGTAAATAAGAAATCCCAATTAAAACTTAAATTACATCTTATTCAAATTGAATGTAAACCATTTTTGGAAACAAAAGAAAATGTAATTAAAATTGCAACAGATATAATTAGTAGAATTTATCGGCTTACAGGAAATGATTTTGAATTTAGTAGAAAGGGAAGAAAATGACTTTACATGAAACATTAGATAAACTTGGATTTTATTGGTATAAAGAAGTTGAACCTAAAATTAAATCTTATCGTTTATCCGAACAAGAATTATTGGAAAAAACAGAATATGTTCTTAATCAATTTTATCCCAAGAAAGAAAAAGAATTACCAACAATGGAAAACATGATTAACTTTTTGATAAAAAAGAAATATCATGCAAAAGATGAGTTTATTAAAAAATGGGGTGAAGAAAAATTTTGGGATATTGCACGAATTGGTTATTGTAATAGTCGAGGAACACCATTACAAAAAGCATATGATTATAAGAGACTTTTTATTGATTAACCATTAAAATGTGCCTCATCAATTTCAACACCTTTTATTGTTCGCCACATTCTTTTATACCCAAACAGTGTTTCACTGTTAGCAAAGTTACGTTTTCCATCATCCACAATTTCATAATAAAATATTGTTTTTTCATCAATAACAACTCCAATTAAATCTCCATATTTGATGTCGCATTTATATTCCTTTAATGTTTCATCATACATGTAAATTTCGATATTTCCTGATTGTTTATATCTGGCATTATTTTGTGGTTTAATGTAGGCTTCATTTGTAGATTCTTTTATATCATATCTACATGGTAGTTCGATTGGGGTAGTATATTTTATTTCATCTTTTTTAGTTTCCCCATATAAACTATCACTGTTTGTCTTGATTCTATCAATTTGATACAATATAACCTTTTGACCAATCCATGTTTCCATATAGTCTTTTCCCCATTCTGACATTGTTTGAAACAGGTTATCATCAAAGAATAAAGGGGATCTGGTTATTGGTAATTTTTTGTTATTTTGCATTTAATTCAATATCTTTATCAATAAATATTAGAGAGATGAAAAAAGTGGATAACATTAGTGATATACATGTTGAATGTCCTTATTGTCATATAACTTTACGTTTGGAAAACAAACGAATAAAGGTTGGAACATATGAGATAACATGTGAAGTATGTAATAAAGTAATAGGTACACTGGTTGGTAAACGTTCTAAAAAGAAAGAAATATGAAAGCAATTACAATTAAAAATCCATGGGCATTTTGGATATGTTCAGGATTGAAAGATATTGAGAATAGAACTTGGAGTACCAATTATCGTGGTAAGGTTTTGGTACATGTGTCAAGTAAAATGGAGGATATTAGTAATATTCTGGATAATTATTTCAATGATAAAATGTATCATGATTTGCAACAAAATATACAATGGATAAAAAAATCTAATTATCCTTATAACATTAAAGATACATGTGGTGCAATAATAGGTTCAGTTGATATTGTTGATTGTGTTATTAATTATCCATCACAATGGGCTGAAGAAACATATGAAACAAATTATGGATTTAGAAAACCTATCATATATAATTGGGTGTTAAAAAATCCAATATTATATCGAGAACCCCTTTTTAATGTTAAAGGTCAATTGAAGTTATGGGATGTAACAGCAGAACAATATAGAGATTCATATTGTAATAATGAAACTTCAGTGATGAAACATAATTTAATGTTGAAAAATGGCAATTGAAATAAATAAAATTAAAACATTCCTTGAAGGAAGTGATCCCCAAAAACGCATTGTAAACATTGAATGTGGTTATGGGGATACCGAAGTTTCTATATTTTCTAGAAATGATTTAAGTGAAATAGTTGTAAATAGAGAAGAATTTTTTCCGTTTGTATGGGCAAAACTAAAAGTTACAGATATGTTGATAGCTCATTATGGAAGCCGATCTGCTCTTGAATGGGGATTAAGAACAGCAAAGATTTGGGTTGATTGTTTAAAAACGGATAATGAAAATGGTCAAAGCCCCAAAAGAATGTTGGATGGATATAATGTTTTATTCTTTGCAACAGAATCTATGTCATATTCTAAATTTACAAAATTTTTTAGAGATTGTGGAATAGATATATATGGTTCAGAAAAAAACTTTATGGCGATAACACCAGTTGAACAATACATGATTAAATCTGGAAAACGTTATTTTAAAGAGTTAAACGAATATGATGATTTATTGAGATGTATTTGGGATATTGAAACAGAGGGATTAGATCCAAATGATTGTGCAATCACACAGATAGGTATAAGTACCAATAAGGGATATGAACAAGTATTACATGTGGAAGGTAATACAAAAGAAGAAAAAGAAGAATCTGAAAGAAAAACTATACAAAAGTTTTTTCAAAATATTGAACATATAAATCCTGATATATTAGCTGGTCATAATTCAGAAGTATTCGACTGGCCATTTATATTAAGAAGAATTGAACTTTTATGGCCAGATAAAGAAAATATATTTGATAATATAATAAAACATTTTTGGGGACCAAATAATAAGTTTAATGATGGTAAATATGATAGATTTACCCAATTAAAAGATAAGAAAACAAAAAAAGAATATACCGCAAATCGAACTCTTTACAAAAAGGATATTAAGTCAGTTTTAAAACTTGGAAATGAGGCTGAATATTTTTATCCAACAATTTGGTATGGACATACAGTTGTTGATAGTTTACATGCTTGTAGGCGAGCGCAAGCTATTGATAGTAATATGAAGTCAGGTTCTTTGAAATATGCTGCTGAATACGCTAAACAGAAGAAACAAAATAGAGTTTATATACCTGGTGATAAAATATCAGATGTATATTATGATAAATCTGATTTTGTTTTAGATGAATCAAATGGCGAATGGCATAAACTTAAATCAAATGAAGAACTAACCGAAACACAAAAGGTTGTTTCTGGTAAGTATATTGCTGATAGATACTTGTTAGATGACTTATATGAAGGTGATAGGGTTGAATGGTATTATAACCAATCTTCATTCTTTCTATCTAAAATGCTTCCAATACCATATCAAAAAGTATTAACTATGGGTACAAGTGCTACATGGAAATATATTTTATTGGCGTGGTCATACGAAAATAAATTAGCGGTTCCGGCACTTAGTGAATTGAAACCATTTACAGGCGGATTATCACGTTTATTAAAAGTTGGTTTTGTAAAGGATATTGTTAAATTAGACTTCAATTCACTTTATCCAGCAATTACATTATCATTTGATGTATTCCCAAAATTGGATATTTCTGGTGTTTTTAAAACATTACTTGGTCATATACTTTCTGAACGTGAAAGATTTAAAGGATTAAAAAAGGAATTTGGAAAAAAAGCAAAAGCAACAGATGATCCAGTAGAAAAATTAAAATTTGAACAAGAAGAAGCTAGAAATGACAAATTACAATTACCTTTCAAAATATTTGGTAATGCTTTCTTTGGGTCGTATGGAGCTCCAAATATTTTTAATTGGGGCGATGTAACAAAAGCTGAACAGATTACTTGTACAGCCAGACAATGTTTACGATTAATGACTAAATGGTTTGAAGATCGTGGATTTAGATCTGTCGTGATGGATAGTGTTACTGGTGATACACCAATTTTAATTAAATATAAATATAACAATGAAATTGACATAAAACAAATTTGTGATTTATTTGATGAAAATAAATGTGTTGATATAAATAATAATGGACAATTTAGAGATTTTAGTGAAAAACCATATTTGGTTTTAACAAGAAATGGATGGAAAGATATAGAATATGTTTATAAACATAAAACCAACAAAAAAATCCATAGAATAAAAACAAAAGATGTTTTAATAGATGTAACAGAAGATCATTCTCTTTTTGATAAAAATAAAAAAGAAATACAACCAAAAAATATTAAAATTGGCGATAAAATAGAATTATATGAAAAAAGCTTAGATTATGTTTTTAATAATAATGGTCTAAATGAAGATATTGCATGGTTAATTGGTTTATTTGTTGGTGATGGTTCTTGTTTGTGTAGAAAACGTCCTCAAAAATATTTTTCAAAAAGAAAGTGTAATTATAATATAAATTATTGTTTTGGTTGTGATTGGAAAATTGATAACTTAAATTATGAATTTTTAATAAAAGCACAAAATATTTTAAAAAATGAATATAATATAAATGCAAATATTAAAGATCATATAGAATCAAGTGGTGTTTTTTGTTTAAGAACAAGTAATTCAAAATTGAGTCGATTTTTTGCCGAAAATTGTTATACTAATAATCGTTTAAAAAAAATACCATCTATAATTTTAAATAGTGATTTAAAAATTAAAAAGGCATTTATTAATGGGTTACTATGTGCTGATGGATATGGTTATGATATTGATAAAACAATTAGTATTGGTCAAAAATCAAAGGTAGTTATGGCTGGTATTGATTTAATTTTTAGAGAATTAAAAGTTAATTATAGAATATTGATTAGAAAAGATAAACCCAATTTTATCACATTTAGTATTAAAAATCGTCATGGCAATAACATAAACGATAATTATTCAAAACAAAAATCAGAGGAAGTTTTTAGAAATGACATATTGTTTAATGAATATAATGATTATGTTTATGATATATCATTAGATGGGACATTTATAAACGCATTAGGAATGAATGTATTACATAATACAGATGGCATAAACTTTTCATATTCAGATGTGAATGTTGATTACACATATACTGGAAATGGACTTAGCAGAAATACAAAAGAAGGTAAAGAATATCATGGAATAGAGGCTTATGTTGCAGAGTTCAATGATTTATTTATGAGAGAAAAAATGGGTTTGGGAATAGATGAATATGCTTCAAATACCATTAACTTTTCACGTAAAAACTATGCTGACTTATTGGATAATGGTAAAGTTAAATATGTTGGTAATAGCATCAAATCTAAAAAGATGCCTAAATACATTGAGAAATTTTTAGAAACTAATATTCTATTATTATTAAATGATGATGGATATACATTTTTAAAAAATTATAATGAATACATTAATAAAATATATAATTACCAAATACCATTAAGGGATATTGCTTCAATTGGTTCTATTAAGGTATCACTGAAAGAATATCAAAAAAATTCAAGTGGAAAAAATAAAGCTGGTGGGGATAAAGCAAAACAAGCATGGTATGAATTAGCACTTCAACATAATATCCAAGTACATCCTGGTGATAAAATCCATTATGTAAATATTGGTGTTAAAAAATCAGAAGGTGATGTTATTAAAGAAGATATATATGAATATGATGTTGATGGTAACATTGTAATGGTTGATAAAGTTGATAAAAAAACGGGTGAAATTGTTTATGCAAAGCGTGGAGAATGTAAACCACTTCAAAGTAAAAAAGTTATTGGTTACAAACCAAGATTAAATTGTGTAAGAATTGATCCAACAATCATTGAATCAGATATTGATTATTATGGGCATGAAGATATTTTTGGGGATAATCCTATTCAATATAATGCTGCAAAATATATCAGTCAGTTTAACAGCCGAATTAAAGCATTATTAGTTTGTTTTCATCCTGATATTCGAGATAAAATATTGGTTGAAACACCTGATAAAGCAAATTATTTTACAGAAGAACAATCTAAATTAACATCAGGATTTCCAAATAAAGAAATTGATCAAGATACCCTTGAAGCTCTTTTAACAATGGAAGATAAAGAGATTAAATTTTGGACACAAAATAATCTTGAACCACCATTTGTTAATGAAATTGGTATTGATTGGGAGGCAGTGAAAAGAGATTATTATCAAAGACAAGAGGAACTTAGATCTTGTGTTAAAGAAGAATCTGACAAATATAATAATATTATTGAAAGAATTACAGAAGATGATATAAAAGAATTTAACGAAAGTGGTGGTATAGTTGATAAATTATGGTTTTTTAATGAAATATTAGAATTTTGTAAAATATCAATAGATTTAGATTTTATATCAAAATTACATAATGTTAAATTGGGAACACTTTCTGATATAACTGAAAAACAATTTTATGAATCTGATGGTGATGATGAAAATGAAAGTACTGGAACCACAGATGTTAATAATGAATACGCATGTTATCAATATATGAATGATGAAGATTATGGGAAAATGCCACTCATTTTATAATGAAGATTGCATTGCTGGTGCAAAAAAACATTTATTAGATAATTCAATTGATCTTATAATTACAGATCCACCCTATGGAATTAAAGGAGATACATTAGATAAACATTATAATCGTGATGAAAGTAATGTTATTGATGGATATGTTGAAATACCATTAAATGAATATCCACAATTTTCATTAGATTGGATTAAAGAAGCAGAGAGAGTTTTAAGACCTGGTGGTAGTATGTATATTGTTTCAGGATATTCTAATCTTATACATATTCTGAACGCTTTATTTGAAACAAAATTAAAAGAAGTAAATCATATAATTTGGAAATATAATTTTGGGGTGTATACACAGAAAAAATATGTTTCATCACATTATCATATATTATATTATGTAAAACCAAAAGGTAAAGTTACATTTAATACTAATGCTTTTTATACAAAAGATGATAGAAAAGAAAATGGTGGTAGTAAACAATATAATGATTTAGAAGATGTTTGGATTATTAACAGAGAATATAAACCAGGTAAGATAAAAAATAAAAATGAATTACCAGCTGCATTGTTAAAAAAGATGATTCTATATTCAAGTAATCCTGATGATATAATTTGTGATTTTTTTCTTGGTGGATTTTCAACAGTGAAAGTGGCAATTGAATTAGGTAGGAAAGCATGTGGGTTTGAAATTAATACAAATGCTTTCAATCACAATATACAATATTTTAACATCCAGTAAAAATATATTAGATAAAAAATAATTACATTTGTAAAAAATTAAAACATAAAGTTATGGCTAAATGGATAAAGGCTAATGGTTCAGTCGAAACAGTGGAACCAAGAAATGGAAATAATTTTACATTAGATGAATTAAAAAAATTCGTCAATGGTTATATACAGGTCATTAATTTACCCAATGATTACAAATATTTAGTTTGTAATGAGGAAGGCAAATTATTAGGACTTTATGAAAATAGGCAAGCAACTGACATACTTGTACTTGGAAATGGTATTATGGATGTTGTGGTTGGTGATGTATTAGTTTGTGATTATGATCAAATAAAATAGTTATGGACAACGAAAAATTTATTAAAAGGAGTTTCCTTGCAATAGTCGGTCTTAATTTGATTGGCTTTAGTGTTATATGTTGGTTAGTATTTTTACTAATTACAAAAGTTTTAATTCCTTTAGTTGATAAATTTTAATATGGATCAAACAATTTATAATAAAATAATCAAATTGAGTTCTTATTCAGAAAATTTTCCTGATGAAAGTTGTACAGTTAAAGTCGCTGTTAAACCAATAACTTGGGAAAAAGAAAAAAAGAATGATTCTATAAGGACATTTGTCTATGAAAATGCAGACTATGAAGGTGGATTTGTTTCTATTGATGGTGGAAAATCTTATCATTTAGCATATAATTTTCTATTCCATAAATTAAAAAGAATACCAATTAAATACAATTGAATATGTTACCAACTGTTATTTACACATATATGCCAACATTTGATGGTAGTTATATGATAAAGGGGGTTATGATAAAGGATGGAGAATTTCCTTATCGTTTTTCAATACCATTGGATTTTAAAAAGTTAATAGAACATGGTAATAAACGAATTGAATTATTGATTAAAAAAGAAGTTAAAAATTATTTTAGTAATGAAGAAATCAGTATGTTTGAACTATAATTAAAATAATAGTTCAAAAACATGTTTGATAAAGTAAAAGAATTTGAGAATTTAACCAGTGGTATGTTAGACTTATACAAAAGAAAAAATGCCGATTATGGTGATTCTTTTGAAAAAACATATCTCGATTATGGTTTAACAGCATTTCTTGTTAGAGCGCAAGATAAAATAAATCGGTTATATTCTATCAACAAAAAGAAAAAAATTGAAGTAACAGATGAAAGTGTTTTAGATACATTAAGAGATTTAGCAAATTATTCGATAATGCAAATAATCGAAATGAAAAAAGATGGAAAAACAATTGTTGGAGATGATCAATAACTAAATAATATGGAAACTATGGAAACGGTTAAAGTATTAAAAGTGGGTGACTATGTTGAAACATGTCATCTAATGCCAGCTATTCTTCAAAGGATAACAATAACTGTTATAAGTGATAAGTTAGAACAAAAATGGAATCCAGATGATGAAGATGTTTATAAGTGGGAACATTATGATGTGGATGAATATGATGAAAGTAATTTACCACCCAATTTTTTAATGGCAGATGTTGAAGTGTTTTATCCTCACATGAAAGAACAATCACCCGAATATACAGGTGGATCTTGTTGTTCAGTAAATAATTGTGGAGTACATCGAATAACCAAAGAATATTTTGACATACTTATAAATCTTGGTGAAGAAAAACTCAAAGTTTTATGGGCTTCAACTAACAAAACAACAAATATTTTTCCATCATGGGAAAAATATGTAACAACCTATGTGAATAATCCACAAGAAATAATGAAATTCATTCCAATTAAAAAAGTTATTGGTAAAGGTATCATTGAGTTTAAGGATAATTCTCGATGGAAGTGTCATAAACAAAGAATAAAATCATTATCTATTAGGGGTGGAAAAAGAAAGACACTGAATAGCTTTAGATATATACCAATAGAAAGAATTAAAAATGAAATATCTGGGTAGTAAAGAAAGACTTGCAAATCATATAATTCCAATTATCACACAAGATAAGGAAAAATATGATTTATATATTGAACCGTTTTGTGGATCATTGGCTGTTATTGAAAAAGTGACAGATATTCCGAAATTTGCATCTGATATTAATCCTTATCTAATTGCAATGTGGAAAGGTATTAATTGGGGGTTAAATTTAGATGCACCAATGGAAATACCAAAATCATTGTATGATGAATACAGGAATAAATTTAATTTATTAAAAAAAGCCCCACAATCAATTATTGAATATACTATTAATAATGTACAATATTATGATGTTGATATAAGACAATTAGTAACTGATGATTGGGAAGTAACATTTAGGGAACTTTTTCTTATTGGATGGATTGGTTTCATGGCTTCATTTAATGGTAGGTTTTATGATGGTGGTTATTCTGGAAAAACAGACAAACGTGATTATGTGGATGAACAAATCCGAAATACTTTGAAACAAATACCAAAAATAATGTCTATTGATACATTGGAAGTTAATGATTATAGACAACTTTTTAATCGAATTGGATGTAAAGAAATTTATAATGATTTTGCTAAATATAAAGGTAATTATTTAATTTATTGTGATATACCTTATAAAAACAGTAAAAAATATGCTTTTGATACAAATTTTGATTATGATATTTTTTATGATTGGTGTCGTTTATTAAGTAAACGTGGACATAAAATTTTTATATCAGAATATGAAATGCCAGATGATTTTAAATGTGTTTGGGAAATGGAAGTTACAAACAGTATGCACCCAACAAAAACAAAAAAACCAATAGAAAAATTATTTACATTATGACAAAAAATACTTTCGTAAAATGCCGATTAGAAATTTATCCCATTGATATTGATAAAAAATTGGAGGAACAAGAAACTCCTGATTTATTTACATGTAATATAAGTTTACCTGGATTTATTAATGTCAAAGAATTTACTGATGATTATAAAGAATCATTCAAAAAACTTTTAGAATATTTTATGAATGAATTGTTTTATACCATTGTTACTGAATGGGAAGGTAATGTTGCAATGGAAAATTTGATACAAAGTTTGGATAGAAATAAATTATTCAATATTATTATGCAAATCAAAGATGCGGAAGAAATAGGTAATCTGAATTTTGAAAAAATGAAAACCCTATTTAATAATCTTGATAATGAATCCTTTGCTAAAAGAATGTATCAAATTAAATGTGTGATGGATCAAATAGAGAGTAGTAATTTCAAATTAAATATAAGAGGTGATTTGTAGTGCTTGCATCCTCTCTAAAAAATGCTAAAAATCTTCAATAGATTTACTACATAGTTTTAACATCCAGAATATGCGATTCTGGATATTATTTAATAATTTTGTATAATTAAAATGATTGTAAATTATGAGTAAAAAAATCATTACAAGTGAATTTGTTTCTTGGGGGCATCCTGATAAGATAGCTGACCAAATTGCTGATGCTATTTTGGGTGAGTATCTAAAACAAGATCCTAAATCGAGAACTGGTATCGAAGTGTTAATCAAGGATAATATTGTTGTTCTGGGTGGTGAAATTAAATCGAAAGGTAAAGTAGATTATGATACAATTGTTCGAGATGTATTCAAAAAATTACCATTTCCATCAAATCATGGTCTTTTACCTGAAAATATTAAGATAATTAATCTAATTGGAAAACAATCAAGTGAAATTAGCTTAGGTGTTGATCAATCGGAAGATATAATTGGTGCAGGTGATCAGGGGTTTATGGTTGGTTATGCTTCCAATGAAACAGATGAATATCTACCACTTGGTGTATATATTGCTAAACATATTTGCCAATATGTCAGTAAACAAACTAATCTTGGATTTGGTCCAGATACCAAAACCCAAGTAATTGTTGAATATGATGAGGATTATAACTCTATAGTTAAATCTATACTTGTTTCAACTATGCACCAGGGGATATTAGACCATGATCGAATGAGAGTCAAGGCTATGATTTCATCTAATGCAATGGGTATTAACAATGATATATTTAACAAACATATTTTCAACAATCCTGAACTTCAAGTTGATGTTAATCCATGCGGTTCATGGCAAACTGGTGGACCTGTATCTGATTGTGGTGTAACTGGACGCAAAATAGTTGTGGATGCTTATGGTGGGTATGCAAATGTGGGTGGCGGATGTCAAAGTGGAAAAGATCTCTCTAAAGTAGACAGATCGGCAGCATATATGGCTCGATATTTAGCAAAAAATATTGTAGCAAGTCGTATTGCTGATACTTGTAAGGTAGAATTGTCTTATATGATTGGTGTTCCTGAACCATCTTCAATTAACATTGAAATGAATAGAAGTCAACATTTGGTTGATGATATTAAACAATACATTTCAGATAATATAAAACTTACACCGAAATTTATTATAGATAAATTCAGTAATTGTTTTGATCCTTATAAAACAGCTGTTGATGGACATTATGGAAATAGTGATGATTGTTGGGAAAAAATTGAATTTAGTGATGATTTGATTAATTATCTGATGTATTTATCAGAAAACGAACCTGCATGACAAAAGAAGATTTAAAAGAAGCAACACTAAAAAAATTCAATTTTTTGAATGAATATAATGTTTCAAAGGGTGGTCAATTAAATGAATGGAGAGGTACACCTTTGGTAATCGGACATGTTAAAAATTCAAATGTACAATATGCAACTGGGGATTATTATGTTTTAGTTGATGTTGGGATACCACAAACTGATAATATAGAGGATTATTATTATGATGCCATTCATTTTAATACTGAAAAGGATGGAAGTGGTATTAATGTCGGACATTATCCTGCATTAAAAAATTTTATAACCCTTTTACCTGAATATGAAAATTCATATTATGCACATGCTATTTTTGGAGAACCTGAAGATGTAAAACAAGTAAAATCGGATGAATTGTTTGCAACCATTCAAAAAGATGGTGATATGGCAATTTTAACTCATAATTCTGGTAATAGAATAACAAATGGGGTGATAAAAATTGGAATGACACCAAATCCTTATTCTAAATCAGATTTTATGGGAGATAGTACACCTCGTTCATACTTTTGGGGCAGTAGAGGTGGTAAGGATATTTCAAATGCACATGCAACTTATATTTACACTTGTGAACTACCATTAGACAAAATTTATGATATTCAAAATAACATAAATAATTGGTCAACAAAACAAGTATTAAGTAATGGTTATACAGCAGTTGCTTATTATATGAACAATATAAAAGGTAATGGTACAGTAGTTGCTTCTTACAAAGACATACCAATAACAACCATACAAGTTGCTATGGATTCTTCAAAAATTTATGATGCCAATTGGAATCTGATTAGAGATGAATTAAAACGTGATTAAATAAAATATAAATTAATGTTATGAGTAAAATATTACACAAGTACAAAAATGGTAATGTAGATGTTACTTTGTATGAAAATGGTACACAAGTATTAGAATATCCTGATGGTTCTAACCCTGAATATGCTTTTCCAACATCAATGGATGTTCATATTACTAATAAGTGTTTATTCAATTGTCCTCAATGTCATGAAGGATCAAGTGAAAGTGGTCGTCATGGTGATTTGAATAAGTTAAGTGAAATCATATCAGTTTTACCACATGCTGAACTTGCAATTGGTGGGGGTGATGCTTTTCTACATCCAGAGTTGGAACCATTTCTTAAAAGATGTAAGGAACAGGGGTTAGTATGTAATCTAACTGTTAATCAAAAACAATTGAAAAGAGATTTTAATCAATTACGCAGATTTATTGATGAAAAACTTGTTTATGGTATCGGATTATCAGTTTCATCACCACGTTCATGGGATGGGGATAGAGAATGGTGGTTTGCTGGGTATGAACATACTGTATTGCATTTAATTATGGGTATTCATACAGTTGAAGATTTGCAAATATTGCGTGATAATTTTGGGTTTAAAAAATTTCTGTTGTTGGGGTACAAAGTGTTTGGTAGAGGTGTAGAATACTATCAAAAGAATAAAGAAACCATTGATAATAACATTAAAGAATGGGATGACAATATATTAAAGTTATTTCAAGGGTGCATTATTTCTTTTGATAACTTGGCATTAGAACAATTAACACTTCAAGGTAAATTACCCGAAAAGTTATGGAATCAATCGTTTATGGGGGAAGATTTTAACCACACTATGTATATTGACGTTGTTGAACGAGAGTATGCACCAACATCACGCAGTCCAAAATCAGATAGGGTTAAATGGGACGATATGGATTTTCTAACATATTTCAGAAACAATCGAAACAAGTAAAATGGGAATTATTAGACATTTCAATGATGAAGATGATGGTTATCCTGTATATGGTCATGATTCAAATATGTTAAGGGATACTTGTATTAAAGACGAATGGACACATAAGCCACAAAATGGAATCGACATTGAAAGTATTTTCAGACCAGATGATTGTCCATTTGCGCTTTGTCCTCATACATTTATGTATTGTTCGGGTGGTGGTCAATGTCCAAGTCAATAACTATTATGAGTAAGATAGAAGTAATACATGGTGATTGTTTAAAAATATTACCTGATTTAAAAATAGATTGGAATCAAGTAATATTTGTTAGCGATCCCCCATACAATCAAAATTATCATTATTCTAAATATAAAGATAATTTACCAGAAGAAGAATATCTAGAAATGTTGGCTGATGTTTTTCTTGGGCGTAGTGGAACAAAACATGTTCTTATACATTATCCCGAAATGTTATATAAATATGCGTATCTAATAGGTGTATTTCCTGAACGTGTTGTATCATGGGTATATAACAGTAATACACCCAGACAACATAGGGATATAGTCTTTTTTAATGTTAAGCCTGATTTTAAAAAGGGTTCACAACCATATAAAAATCCAAATGATAAACGAATAAAGGCACGAATTGAATCTGGTAAGACAGCAAAATTATATGATTGGTGGGAAATAAATCAGGTAAAAAATGTCAGTAAGGAAAAAACTGAACACCCCTGTCAAATTCCTGAAAAAGTTATGTACAACATTATTTCAATTTTACCAGAGAATTATACAATAATAGATCCATTCTGTGGCGCTGGGACGACAGGTGTTGCCTGTAAAGAATTAAATAGGGATTTTATTGGAATTGAAATGGATGAAAAATATTTTGAAATATCAAAAAATAGATTATTATGATGACAGTTGGTGAAGTAGTTAAACAATTAAAGAGGATGCCACAAGATATTCCATTTCTTGTTGAAGCATATAATGATAACATTAAAAGATGGGGTAATCATCAAGTTGATTTGGTTACACACCATTACCATGAAAATAAAGATAATCAACCATTAATTAATGAATGTGTTGTGATGATTGATTATGATAGTTGTAAATATGGAATTATTAAAGATGATGGTACAACTATGACTGATGAGGAGTTAAGAGATTATTTTGCTAATCTATAAAAAGATGATTGAGTGGAAATTAAGGGGACATTTTGTTTGTAATAATTGTGTTGAAACCTGTGGTAATTGTATCCCTGAATTAACAACTATTAAAAATGGTGGTGAAATAGAAGATAAAAACTTATATCCACGCAAACAATTGATTGGATGTCTTGGCAAATATTGTGATGATCCATGTAAATTACAAAAAGAACAAAGTGATTTGACAATAGAACATTTAATTAAGTTATGTACATGGATGGGAAAAAAATTAAATTTTAACATCCAGTAAAAAAAATCTTATGTAAATTTTATTACCTTTGCAGTATAATTAATAATTAAAATTAGAAAAGTTATGGAGACTAAATTTTCAAAGTCCGATGTGGAATTACAAGAAATTGCCTTGAATGGTAATAAAGAAACAGTAAATGACCTGTACCAGGTAGATCCGAAGTTACTTGTGGTTGAAATTGATCACAATGTCAGAAATTTTGAAGATGACAATGTTAAAGCTCACATTGAGTGGCTTAAAACCGACATCAAGAAAAATAGTATTATAACTCCTTTGTTATGTCGTAGGCATAAAAAGGTTGGGGTTTATGTTAACCCATCTAACGGAAAAGAATATGACTTATGGTCATGGAGCGTGATTGATGGTGAATGTAGAAAACGTGCTATTGACGAATTATTAGCAGAAGGATGCGATATTAAACGTGTACCAGTCATTTCCGAAAGACAGAACTCCAATGATGCCGATAGAGCATTATACATGCTGAAATCTAATGAGGGCTTAGCATTTACCAAATACGAAAGGGCAAAACTGTACCAACGTTTTATGAATTTTGGATGGACAAAAGAAGAAATTGCTGAAAAGGTTTCTCGTAGTCTTAACCATGTAAATGAATGTTTGGGTTTATTGAACTATTCAGATCAGGTTCAAAAATTATTGGTTGATAAGAAGATAACTGCAAACAATGTTATTGCAATTGAAAAACAGGTAAAGAAAGATGTGTCTGATGGTAAAATAAAAAAACCAACAAACCGTTATGCCGAAGTTGAACAAAGACTGGCTCAAATGATGCGAAAAGCAGAAGATGCTTCTAATGAAGGTGGTAGAATTGTAAAGGTTGGTAAAATCATTAATGTTAAAAAGACTGAAAGTGAAGAATTAGCCGAACAACTTGATGCTGTACTGAACGCATTACCACGGAAACCAAGTTACACACTTGCTGAATTGGAAGAATTGTATGACCTATTGTCCGCTGGACATCCTGTTAAAAACTCAATCAATTCAGTGTTTGGAAGTAAGGTGGAAGCCGCCACTGGAACCGAAGGTTAATTGATTAATAATACATGAATGAGGGATAGGATAATTTATTATTCTATCCCAAATTTTTTTATAATACCATTTGAAATGAGTAAATTTAGAGTTGGGGAACATATTATTGTAAAACCAAAGGAAGAATTAAGTGAAGATCAATTACGATGGATTGATTGGAAAATGGAACCATTATTAGGAAAAGAAACAGTTATTGTTTGTCGAATACATAAAGGTCATCCATATTTCAGGCTTGAAATTGATAACGAACAAACAGACTGGCATGAAATGCTGTTTAAAAAAAGAAAGAAATGATAAACTGGTATGAAAGAGCAAAAGAGTTTATGACACATTATATTGGATTAAATAAATCCGACTGTGTTATCCTTGAACGATTACTTAAATCTATTGGTGAAGAAAATTTTAATCAATTGGTTGAAGATACGAAGGACCAAACTTATGATAATACAGGTGAAGATTATAGTTTTACAGCATTTCATAAACGTTTTAGGCAAACAGATGTAAGTGGAAATACTGATATTGATTGGATATTTTGGCATTTTGTGCATATATCCAAATTACCACAAACATTATATTATGGGATACAAAACAAAAATTATGATGGAACACCATGTGATCCAGAATTTTTATATTTTGACGGACAATTTTTAAAATAAGATAAAATGAAAGTAGAATTAATCGTAGTTAATGCGTGTAATAATTACACAATAGAAATGGACTTAAAATTCTTACCAAGAAAAGGTGATTTTATATATTTACAACCATTTCAGTATGAAGTGACAGGTGTTAAATATTCTTTTGATGATTTAGATTCTAACGAATATACCCCATCAAAATCACCTGTGAGACTTTATATTAAGTCCATTCAACACATGGAATATTGTAAAAAAATTGGCATGATAATTGATCATAGTCATATATGTTTTATTGATCATTTACATACAAGACTTGATCAACTTGATATTCCAAGAAAAGAAAAACGTCATTGTATTGATACTGATGATCCTAATGGGTTTCCAAAAGAACAAAATGTTGAATTGGATTTAGAAGACAGATTTAATAAATTACTTGACAAATATAATATACCTTATGAAAGAGAAAATTAAAACAGTAGAATCAGAAGCAACTATGGAAAATTTAGCTGGTAATATGATTAACAGACTTAAAAATGAAATTGAACTTTTGAACGAAGATTTAGAATGTGTTCACATTTTTTTAGATGATTGTGATGTACCAAGAAAAGATGAAAATGGTGAAGAATACTCTATTGTTGGGCGACTTCTTCATCAAACTTATGATGATGAAGTGTTATTTGAAAAAATAGTTCCATATGGTTGTGAACAGTTGATTACTATGCCATTATGGGAGGAGGGCGATTACAGACCAATGTTAAACATATGGCAAATACCAAAAGGGGAAACAGTAACTGAATGTTTGGAATCATACACAAAAATCAAAAATTTATGTGAGTTATTTTTTAGAGATGAAGAATATAATTTTGAAATTGATGATGATTTATCATTTGAAGAACGAATGTTACCTTGTAACATGAAAGACACTTTTACAATTAAAATATACCAATCTGGTGATATATTAGATGATGATATTGTACCTAATTATTCTATTGTTGAACTATTGAAAATTGGTTCAGATTTATTATCTTATATAGAAGAAAATAAATGAGACAAAAATGATTAGAAGAAAATGTGATCATAATTTGTATGGGATTTGTCAATATAGTAGATGTCAATATCCTTCAAAAACAAAGGATGAAATAAAACAAATTGAGAATAAAAAAATTATGAATATCAGAAAAAACTCTGTATATAGTAATACTAATGATAAAAATAGAACTTGGTATTATGATTAAAAAACTATTAACAACACTATTTCTACTTATTTGTTTAAATTGTTATGCTGATGATTCAATCATATATAGGTATAACAACACTTGGTATATGTCAAATCAATTGGCATACAGTAATGCTAGATTGGAAAATAAAAATGTTCTTTTTGTTTTTGGTGCTGAATGGTGTGGTTTAACACAAGGATCAATGAGAGCAATGGGTAATCCACCATTGTATTCAATATTAAATGAAAAATATGTTTTTCGATATGATACAACACGAACACATTGGACAAATGGATCAACTTGGTGGGCATTAAAACACTATGATCATTTAGTTGATTTGAATTTTAATCCAATGAGTATTCCAATATTTTGTATTGTTTCTCCTGATAATATGAATTTTCCAATTAGTAGAAAACAATCAAAAAGCAGTTCAGATCAAGGAATATATAATTCAGATACATTATATCATTTTTTAGTATCTAACTTATTCATTTATAATGATACAAAAATTAAATGTTATTATGATAATGGTATATTAATAATAGAATCTTTAACTGAAAATGAATTGATTTTTGTGTATTCAATATCAGGAAAATTACTTTCTATTTTACATAAAAAAAGTGATACATTTCATAAAACAATACATTTATCTTCTGGGGTTTATATAATAACAGGTCATAATTGGACAAAGAAACTATGGGTAAAATAAAGAATGATAAATACTTCACACCCCTAATCCTTGCTGAACGATTAAGTAAAAAAGCATTAGATATAATTGGTAGGGTAAATGTCAGTGAAATAATTGAACCAAGTGCGGGAAATGGAAGTTTCCATAATCAATTCAAGGTTTATAAAGCATATGATATTGAACCAAAATCCCCATATGTTACCAAACAAGATTATTTAACTCTTGAAGAAGAATATAAAAGGGGGAGATTGTATCTGGGTAATCCACCATTTGGTAATAGGAATTATCTATCATTAAAGTTTCTCAAAAAGAATATGTTATATGGTGATTATATTGCTTACATTCAACCAATACTTTCTTTGGGTGGTTCATTACAGTTTTATGAATTTGATTTAATACATTCAGAAGATTTGGGTATTGTGGATTTCATAAATGGGGAAGATGAAAGTCAAATTATTCCATTACATGTCTGTTTTAATATATGGAAAAGATCTGCTGGTGGTAAACTCAATTCAAAACCAAATCATAAACTCAATTCTGTTGTAATTAAAGAATATAGAAGAAATAAAAAGAATGAAAACGATCATTCATGTTACAATATAGAATCAATTACAGATGGTTATGATTATAGTATGTGTAATTGGGGAAGTGGGACATTAGGTAAAATACCTGAATATGTTGGACAATATGCACAGGAATGTTACTTTTATCTTAACAATAAAACAAAATTAAATAAGTTAAAACAATTATTGGAATACAATACCATTCGAGAATATTGTAAAAATATTTCAATGAAAAGGATATGTGTTTCTCGCTTATACATATATTTGAAAAATAATGGATTTGATTAATAAAAAAAAAAACTGCTTATCTCCATGAGTTGTGGTATAAATCAAAATACCTTAATAAGCAGAATAAATGCTGGTTGGAATATAGACAGAGCAATAAATACACCAAGTAATAAATATAATAAATTAAAAAATGATTAAAAAACTAATAATTGGTATTGATTTTGATGGGACTTGTTGTTGTCATAATTTTCCTGAAATAGGTAAAGATATTGGTGCAGTTCCAGTGTTAAAAAGATTAGTTGAAAATGGGCATCGGTTAATACTATTTACCATGCGTTCAATAAAACCAAGTGAATGGAATGTGGTTGAAGGTGGTTATGATGTGGTTAGTGGTTGGGATAATTTAACACCAGCAATTCAATGGTTTAAAGATAATAATATACCATTATATGGTGTTAATAACAACCCAGAACAAAGTAAATGGAGTATATCCCCTAAACCATATTGTCACCTTTATATAGATGACACCGCACTTGGTTCTCCATTAAAATATGATGGTTTTATGTCCAACAGACCTTTTGTTGATTGGAATAAGGCTGAAATAATGCTTGAAGAATTAGGACTTATTTGATTTTAGTTTTTAAAACAGTAGTATTGTAATTGTAATAAAATTTGAAATATTATGATAGATATGAAAGAAACCGAAAATGATAATATGAGATTATATCTTGATTCAATAGCATATAATAGTTTTAAAGAAAAGATAATCAGAACACTAACAAATAATGATTTCAAAATCATATCACATTCAAGATACCCCTCTGGCATTAGAAATGTTATTCTTGAACAACAACACAGTATCAAAACGCCTGAACATAACTTTTTGGAATTATTACATGACAGGGTTTTAGAAAAAATGAAAGAATCAAAAATACCATTTGATAATAAAATTGTAATTGAAATACAGCCAATTTTATTGGAAGATGGTAGTAAATATTTTGAAAGACATACACCAATGTTTTTTTCCATGAAAGATGGTCTTAACAGTCTTGGTCTTGAATGTTTTCATGTAGATGGATTTAAACCAATATATCTTTAATATGGCAAGAGATCCTATATCAAGACCAGTAAAATCAGGCGGAGTTATAAATAGTAGTAGAAAATCTAAAGTAGTTAGAAATCGAGTATTTTCTGTTTATAACCCATTAGACTTTATCAAACCTAATAAAAAGGTTGATAATAATTTAATAATTAATAAAAATCAGACTATGAATATAAGAAAACAAATACTTTGTGATGAACAACTTGACATTACACAAACACATGAATCACTTGAAAATATTTCTAAAATATTGAAAAGTGAATTTATTGGAATTGATGAACAAATAGATATGATTATTGATTCCATTAAACCATGGTTATTTTTCAAGGAAACACTTGGAAAACCACATGTTATTAATTTGTGGGGATTGACTGGTTGTGGCAAAACAAAAGTAATTGATAGACTTTTAGACTTACTTAAGGTTAAATTTATATCACATAGATTGAATGGTTCGGAATTAAACTCTGATAATCCACTGTTTTTTATTAACAGTCATCACTATAAAAATAATCATCCAATCGTAATATTTGATGAGTTCCAAAACTATCGAGCAAAGAAAAAAGATGGCGAGGAAATAGAAGGATATAATTCCATTATATGGGATTTCATTGATACAGGTATTGTAAAATATGATGGATTATTTGGTGATAATGACAATATGGGTGTTATGGCATTGTTACGAATTTTTAAAACACTTTATTATTTAGGTAATAAAACATATAAAAATGGTTCATTTACATTAAAAAATGAAGAACATGAAAGGATTCAAAAGGTATATGATTATGAAGAAGAATCAATTGATGTTGATAAACAATTTATCGTCAATGTAAATGATAATCCGTTAAATGTATCTATATCTGATGAAACAATATTAGATATTACTAAATGTTTTGATGAACAACTTGATATATCAAAAAATAATATATACGCACACTATACATTAAGACAACAGACAATTAATTATATTGAAAATTTCCTAAATATCTACAATATAAACACTGATGGTGATTTTGAAAAATATTTTACAAAACTTTCTTTAAATGATATTACAGATTTACTTAATATCATTAGGGAAAGATTATACAGTTCGTCAAAAAAACCAACCATTGACTTTTCAAAAGCACTTATTTTTGTTGCTGGTAATGTTGATGAAGCCTTTGGTATTCATGATGAATTTAATCCTGATATATCTGCTGATGAATTTTATAAATTATCAAAAAAGGTAACAATTGTCAATATTAAAGAGGCATTATTAAGACGATTTAGAGCTGAACATATCGCCAGACTTGGAAATATTCATATTATATATCCATCCCTCAATAAGAAATCATATCAAAAGATTATCGAATTGAATTTGAATGGATATTCAGGACAGGTGAAAGAAATGTATAATATTGATTTAACATTTGATAAAACAATTAACAATATCATTTATAAAGAAAATGTTTACCCAACACTTGGCGCACGTTCTGTTATATCAGGTGTTAATGATATGATTAAATCAAATTTTGCTAACACATTGCTATACAAAGATGTTAGCAATATTGTGTGTGATAAAATAGAATATTCATATAAAAATAAAAATATTGAGGTTAATTTTTATCTGAAAGGAAAATTTGTTGGTAATACAAAACATAAAGTAACATTACGTCTTGAAAATCTAAGAGATAACAAGAAAAATGATAAACAGTCATTAGTTGCTGTACATGAATCAGGTCATGCCATTATCAGAATACTTTTATTTAAGAAATTACCTGTTAGTATATATAGTGTTACAGCTGATACAGAAAGTTCAGGATTTACGCTTAATGGAATTGAAGATGATGAACTGTGGAATAAAACATATATTGAAAAACATGTAATGGTTTCTCTTGGTGGAAGAGCTGCTGAAATTACATTGTTTGGGGGTGATATGTTATCAGCAGGGGCATCAGGCGATTTGGAACATTCCAATAATTTACTTTTTGATTCATATCGAAAATGGGGGTTGGGAAATTCTCTATTGGTCCGAGAATTTAACCCTGTTGAAAGTGATATTGCAAAAGAATATGAGGGTGATCAAATTCAAATAGATGTTCATGATAAATTAAATGAATTATTACGAAAAACAGTCGAAATGCTTGAAACAGAAAAACCTTTGTTGTTAGTATTAAGTAAATATTTAATGGATCACTCAACAATATCACAAAAAATGTTATTAAAATTTATTAAAACATCTGGCTTTAATATTAAAACATCAGATTTGATATTAACAGGTGATGAAATAAATTATGGTTATAGAAATAAATTATTATCTTATTTTAAATAAAATTATGAAAGTAGAAGATTTTAAAATTGGTGCAATTGTTATTGATAACAATGCCAAATCTAAATATGTTGTTACAAAAATTGTTAGTAAAGAGGATAGTGGTTCTTGTTCTTATGATAGAACAATTATGTTATCCAGTTATTATTTGATTTTACAACATTATGAAATGGAACAACCTATCAAATTTGATAGATCATCAGTTATGAAAGAGATTCGTGTAACTGGATATGGTGAGGATATTAAAGATAAATGGTCTTTGAGTACTGAAGAACCATTTTGTTTTGAAGAAACAAACACATATAATATTACAAGATATGCAAAATAATAAAGTAGATGATTTTACATATGAATTAATATGGATGTCAATGAGATTTTGGTTATCACGTGATGAAAATATGTATTCTTTCATTCGTGATTACCCAACCCAAATGGTTAGCCGTTTTTGGGCTAAATTAGACGATTTACAGCGTTCAAAACTTATAAGTGATGCTCAACGTGAAATTGAATATGCGTTTGATGATGGACAAAAGAAACGTGCAGAATACATGCTTTGTGTTCTCAATGGAAAAACCAAAGCAACACTTGAAGAATATATTGCTAATTTAGATGTTGATGATGATTTTAACACAATATTATGTCAAGCATTTTATGTTTATAAAAATGTTGAAATGGATTATAATATATTAGATGAATTTGATTTTATTATGTTACGCATGGCAATTCTGTATGCTTGTCCAAGAATGACTATTGCATCAGCAACATTACCAGAAGATATTATTAAATATCGTTATAAATTGTTTTCATTTATACACATTTCACAAATCCTTTTGGATTTGAATAATTACTTGAACTGGGTTGAAGAAAATTTTAAATGTGGAAGAAGATTTAGCGAAAGTTTTGATGATAAAATATGGAAAAAATTTTTGGCATTTCTTGATGAAACAACACATTTTGATATATTAGGAAATGATGATAAAACATATAAAACATTTTTATGTGATGAAGTTTATTATTCATATGACAGATACATAACAAACCCATATATTGATTGTTATATTTCGCCAGAAAATATTGTAAAGATTACTAAAAATAATGATCTTTATCATATACCAGCATAATTAAATACTAATATTTGTTTACAGCATTACCAATTGTTGGATATTGTTCTTGCAACCATGGTAGTTTATACCAATTTTTTGAACCATCATAATTAATAAAAATATAACCAACTTGTGTTGCTATCATTATATAGTTTGTGGTTCCATTAATTGGTATTTTTACAACACTGTTAAAAACCCCATCATTTGGATCGGTAATATCCATAATAAAATCAGGATGTATTGTTATTAATCTACCATTAGATATATAATATAAATTATTAAAAGCATCTGTCATTGAACTGCTATTAACAGCCCATCTAAATAATGGATTTGTTTGGTATGGACCAAGTGAAGTATTTGAATAATAAACACAACCATCTGCTACAAAAGCATAAAACTTATTAGTAACATTACTGTAATAGATATATTGGACATCGTTTTGTGTATTACCAGCTGTTGCATTTAGATTTATATTGGTGGGAGTTTTTGTTCGAGTGTCAATTGCCCAAATTCCATTAGCTGTACCTTGATCTCCTCCACCACGATGTACAAGTAAATAATAATTATCAAACAAACATCTTATAGAGTTATGTGAATTAGCACTTGGAAATGTTATATTACTATTATAGGCGATTGTTGGTGCTGTATAACTAAAAACCCCATTATTTCTATATCTACCATAATAATAAAAACCATCAACATATGCTGATACAGGACAACTTCTACCCCCCTGACCCCCACCCATTCCTGGATTAATAGAAGACCATGTTATTCCACCATTTGCACTCATATATCCATTGGCTCCATCATAAGCAAATGGGGCAAAATATGGAGCAGATGTTGTACCAAAACCACTAATTTCATTAATTACTCCACTCATATTAGTTCCACCGCTCCCAGATAAAACTGTTGTAAAAGTATTTCCACCATTTGTTGTTCGATAGATGTAATAATCTGTAACATTATTTCCCCTACTAAAAGCACTAGATAAAATAAAAGTATGACTTGGAACACCAGAAACAGTTCCATCAATGAAATTATAATCATTATGACTAAAATTTAATATAATTGGGGATATAAATTCCCCATTATTTTTAGTTATGTTTTTAATTTCATTTGAGTTTGATGTTCTATTAAGTAATGTTCGATTACATAATAAATAATTTTGATCATAATAACTTATATGACTTATATCAGTTCCAACGGACAAATCAGTATTATTATGAACATAAAATTTACTTGATGTTGGGGTTGTTTTCATTTCTTCTGTTAGAACATCTTTATAAGAAAATGCAAGATTTGAACCAGCAATTGTAAATACATTATTTTTCATGTCAAAAAATCCTGTTCTTGGAATAAATGGATCTGTTGTATTTGTTGTTGCAATTAAGTTTGCATTATCGTTTGTTATTAAAACATTTCCATTAGATGAATCTTGTAATAATGTTAGATAGTTTGTTGCATCCAAATATTTCATCATTACACCATAATCACCATTATCAGTGATGGTGATATTTGGATTGGCATTATCTATTCTAAATATATTCAAAGGATAAAATACATTGTATATCCTTCCTTGTGAATGAGATATTACATTGGCTGGTTGTGTACTTATGGCAGATATGGTAGTTGTACCTATACTATTATAAGTACAAGGATATATATATGCAATATTTGATGTTGGTGCTTTACCTAAAATATAATATGTGCCATCCTTTTCTATACCAGATATTAGTTGAATAGTTGCTGTTATTGAACGTGTATATCTTGTTGAATATCTTATTTCACCTGTTAATTTATTATATGTAAATACATAATTATATAAAGTATTTCCACCTGTGTTTCTACCAATAGCACAGATATATTGATTCCCAGAAGCATCCCAACTTTTGAATACAACACCAGTACTATATACATTGGCATCTTTGGGGAAAATATCTACCCAACCAGTATCTATTACATCAAAATTACTTCCTGTTATTTGTAAATTAAAAACATTTAACTTTGATAACGGATTTTGGACATATACTTGATGCCCAAAAGCAACATCACTGAAAGGTGCTTTTTGTTTTCTAATAAAAATACTTTGAGTTCTAATCATAACATATGTTATTTTATATAATATAAATAACCGTTTTTTTTTTT